>Ga0224573_1000077_pt1 | contig 13572 bp, 12 predicted proteins | sample CRU1metagenome_FD_189088 | JGI IMG/M metagenome (GOLD analysis project Ga0224573, IMG submission 189088) | Spruce roots microbial communities from Bohemian Forest, Czech Republic - CRU1 | ecosystem: Host-associated > Plants > Roots > Unclassified | place: Czech Republic: South Bohemian Region... | reverse complement strand
TCGGGTCTGTAACTCAGGGGCGTGAGATGGGGGGTAAATCGGTGATCTGTGAATGAACGTGCTATTGGCGGTTCAGTTGGAACGGCTCCGCCACCCACCCCTGTCTATTGGTGTTTAACCCTGTTCATTGGTGTTTCAACGGGACAACCTCGATCGATGCTCTTTTGCACATAGTAGTGATTATTGTACGAGCTCTAATTTCTCATTCTCTTTTCTGTCTTGCGGGTGAGCCACTAATCGTACCTCGCCCTCCCGATGGTCTTTAGAGCGGCTCGGAATATCGCCCCTCACCCAAAGGATGGGTGAGCGACTTTGTTCCTCTCCCGTTGGTCGAGAGTTCGCTGCCTCACCCTCGCCCTTTTTGGGTCGAGTCACTTAACGTACCTTTGGTTTTGATCGAGCGACTACGTACCTCGCCCTCCTTTGTCGGGCGAGCGACTCCGTTTCTCTCCGTACCTCAAAGAGCTAGCTAGAAGGTAAGGTTATCCCTCAATCCTTCTTACTTAACTTCACTTATCTCCTTGGCTTTGTCTCTTTATTTCTTCCCTCAAATCTTTCTCAAAGTCTGAGTTTGCTTGCTGAACGGGACCTTCCGCTATGCTCATAAGGTAAGACCTTTCTGGCTCAGCTCAGTCAGTGCCCTAAACAAACTATTTACTCTTTTTTTATGAAATTTGATAACCTGCCCTTCTATATCCATCCATACTAAGGTTCTCTCCCGAGACGAGGGCCAGAATATCGATCGTATATAAGCAAACAAGGAATCCATTGGATGGAAGAATAGCCCCAGTCCCCTTTCTTTTAATGAACATATACACGTGGACAAATGGGTCGAATGCGCAGATACCGGAATTACGCTACGCGCATAACAATAGGTAGGATTTACCTCAACGTCTCGAGCCGGACGGAGTACTGGAGCGCTTGCTTATCGAGATAACTCACACTCCGCGTCCATAGAATCGACAAGTAAGTGCGGGAGTGAGACTGACCTACGAGCGAGGAAGAGAACTAACCTAAAGTAAAGAAAGAGAGCGGGTAATGCGAGGCTACCTCGTATTTCCTGTCACCCCTTGCACCACTTCACTGTGAGGCTGCTCTTCCTTCCTCGTCGCTTATTTCTTTATTTAATGGAAGGTTCTAGTGCTTCCAGAATTGGTTACGTAAGAAAATATAACATCTTTAAACCACCCTACGGACAAGACATAACGGAGAGATGTGGGAAATCCATCCCCGTGCCAGTTCCATATATAATAAGCCCAATAGAAGTACGAGGTCCGGGTTATACGAGGTACGGGGTCAAGGATAATAAGCCCAATAGAAGTACGAGGTCCGAAGGGTTCTTTCGCAATAGTAGCACGAGTAACGAGGTACGGGGAAACCCTCTTCCGCGACCCATAGTACGAGTACCGGTAATAGTGTTTGGCTAACCCAGTATATCGCGGCTACTGTCCTTACCTTATCTATGCAAGCATCTGTGTTTATGAGCTAAAGGTTTAGACTAAAGATAGTACGGGGAGCTCTTATCCAGCCTGAAACTATATCTATCGTACTTAAGGAGCCGGCACCTATACTTGCATGAGCTATTCTGTAGCTGGCACCTAGACTGGCATGAGGTGAACTAAGACTCTTACAGGACTAGCTTTTCCCCACATCTTACACGAACTCTTACCTGCCTCCTCTTCCAGGGGTTTAGGTGAACTAATAAATGTAGTACAGGTAGCTGTGAAGCCAAAGATGTACGCTATTTATTATGAGTGGCCAAGTAAAGAGCTACTGAGGACAGGTTAAGATCTTACTGTTGTTCGGCACCAATGTATTCCCTCACTTCGCTCGGCCACAGTTAATGGCTCACTTCGTAGGGTTAAGCAAGCGTAAGTATAGCTAATAAATGTAGTACAGGTATATTAGGGAGCGGCCGCAAAGAGGTACAGTTCTATTGTGTAGCCGGCACCTATCGTACAGGATCAAGTAGGATACCAGCTTTAGGAGACCTACTACTCGTACGGGTGAAAGTAGATATCTAAATCTCAGCCTTAGGAGAGACAAAGACTCGTACAGGAACACCAATTACTCACCTCACCTCTTACGGGGGTTTAAATACCCGTACCTTAGGAGAAGACCGATTCAGAAAAAGGCAAGGCCATATTAGATAAAATAAAATGCACGCAAAGTTACTGTGGGGATCAATAGCGGAGCTTCCTAAAGGTGTAAAAAAGCCTCTGAAAAGGTCCTAATCTGCCGCTGTATGAAATCCCCGGCATCATCCGCTGCTGTATGAAAGCATCAACCAAGGTTGGGAGACCCCTACTCAATAGTGCAAGCGCAAGATTCTCCGGGGGTAAACAATCCGGCTAGGCACCAACGAGAGGAGATTGCGTGTGGAGCCGGCGAAGGTCAGTAAAGGCAGACTCAGAAAAAGCATCAGAAAGGCCATTATTTCTATAAGAGAAAGCGCGAGAAGGTGCTTTGGGGTACCTACCTATATACCAGAGCACGTAAAAAGGGTGTAAAAAAGCCTCTGAAATGGCTCTGCTGCGGGATCAAAGCGCGAAGGTAAACTCCCGCTCAGCCAAGCACCAACGAGAGTAGATTGGGTTGGGTGGGGAGCCTGGGAGGCGTCCTCGCCTGACCAGTTCATTATATAGATATCTCTTTCTACTCCACTTCGTCTATTTTAGCCCAACTACTTCATTAATATGATCGATTATGAGAGCGGAGATCCCATACGAGGCTAAAGCGTAATTACATATATAATTGAAGAAATCACTAGCAATATCAGGACGAGTGATCGTAAGGTAGACAAGTCCTCCAACAAGCTGCCTGTAAGACGTCGGATCAGGAAGAGGATCACCATCATCTGCTCGATACTTAACATTAAGCTGGGGTATCCACTGTCTTCGAATCGGAAAGGCGTGCACGACTGATGGATGAGCTCATTAGTATACTTCAACTGGGACAGGATAAAGCCACGGGGTGGTCGTTGGATAGGGCTCTGACTCTGCTGCCAGGTCGAACTACTCAATAAGGCTCGGTGATCATGCCAAAAAAATGGTTCAGGCGCTCCTCCCCCAGTGCCTGAGATCAATGACCCACAATGAATTTCTGCAAACAAAAAACCGAGAGATCTACATAGGGAGAGATATCACAAATAACCCAGATTTACCCTGACAACAAAGATCGACAGCTCAGAATCAGGCCCAGGGATGGGACCATGTGGAAACTAGGGTACGAAGAAAAGGCCACCAATGGTCTAGATCTAACATGGGCCGAGGAATCAATGGATGATAATGGACGATGGAATGGCAGACTTGGACTTAGAAGGCTTATATTATGTGGAGTTTGCAACATCCCTCAACTTTTAAGGCAGACACGCTGTTAATCCTCACAACTGATGAGATGGGTGAAATCATCAAGAGATCCACCCTGACAAACCAAAGACACGCGTCCACAAATAGACTGGGTGACATTTCAAGGATTGGTGATGGGAAGACGATCGGTGCATCTAACAGAGACAGTGAACCATTTGAGTATTAACCGTCTACCATGGGGTCGAGGATCCTTACCTAATAACAGATTCTATTCATCATGAGAGATCTCCTATTGGCTCAGCCGCCACCTGTAAAGCTTTAGTTATCCCCACTACCTCTCACCCAGGCTTACCACAGGTCAACATCACCATCTCGGGCTAAAAGTGGGTTGGGGTGGCTTTCCTTATCTAATCTAAAGTACCTTATATGAATTATTAATATAAATAAAGAAATAATATACCTTATCATATCTCTCTAAGACTGAATAATGTCCCCTTCCCTAATCCCTGTTCCTTGGGTTGTGAGGGGTTATGGGGTGATCCGCAGGGCTAGATTTCTGTCAATCCTGGTCCCAGGGTAGGATTGTACTTCTTGTATTTATGTATTATGAGCCTATTTCGTGGACCCCTGGTTTTATGTATGAAACCCCCCCATTTAATTGGGTGTTGTGTAGGCTCCGTGATAGATGTCCCGTGGGCCCTGAAAATAATGTAATTGTAATTCCTCTACCCGAAAGGTTTTATAGTGTTTCATTCAACCAGTATGTGTTTATTACCTTGATGGTTATCTCTGATAGGTTTGATTTTCCTCCCTCTTAAATCACCCACCGGAGGTGCAATCATTCCCTTAGGCTCTTTGCCTTACGTCTACGAGCTTATCCTCCCCCGGAGTTGAATCTCTCGACTTAATCCTTCTATTTAAGGTAAGCTCAGCTCCCTTCTCGGGATCTAGCTTCCCGGAATACTTCCTTAAGTTACTTCCTTCCCTCCGGGGGTATAGTGAGGTCTTATTAATGGCTGTATGCTGTAGTAAGTCATGGTAAGTGGTCAAGTAAGAGCAAGTAGTAGGAAGCAAGTCAAGTCAAGATCAAGTCAAGTTAGTCAAGTCATGTCAAGTCAAGTAGTAGCAAGTAGTCTAGTCATAGTAACAAGATGGTAATGTCAAGTCAGTAAAGCAAGAGTCTATATGTATGGCTGTTAGGTGATAGTAAATATCTGTCTCATAAAGGGAATAAGGTATATAATCTATCTAATGGGAATCAATACAAGGTGGTTAGGCATTCAAAGAGAATATATAAACTCAAGCTTGTATAGGGCTTGCTAGGGCTTTCGAGGGCTCCATAACCTTCCTATCTACAGTGTAACCCATAAGAGAAATATATAACTGTCCTAAAGATAAGAATAAAGATCTATCTCTGTAAGCCATAAATGTATCTCTGTCTGTTGATAATGACATGAAGTAAAGTTACATGACAGGTTGCTCTATTGAAGTAACATGAAGATAGTAACGATGAAGTGAATCAGTGACATGAAGTTCAGTTCCAGTTGCTGTCTTGAAGTACCATGAATAAATAGCTTAGCCAATGATGAGAAGATCCCACTACACTCACCCCCGTCGGTCAGTTGTCCTCTCGTCGTTCTCCGGTTGAGCTTAAGTCCGTCGAAGTCCATCGCTTGACGTTTCGATGTGTATCAATCTCTGTGTGAAGGATAAATGCACAAAAGATTCTTATACGATGCACCCTCGCACTTGGTAGGAGCTAGATCACTTGTCTTCCACGACGACCTACATAAGCTCTTGTTCCTGGGAGTGATGCAATAGAGGCAGAGGAAGCAGCAAACACATAGGCGGGTGAAGTTCTTTTTGAAACGCTGGAGCAGGAGCAAAGGTTGCTGGAGCAGGAGCAAAGGTAGCATACCCAGTAGCAGATCCTATAGTTTTCCCACCTAAAGCACCAGTTCCAGAGCCTGTTGATCTTTACCCGGTATCAACAAACCCATATGTGAATCCTCCAGGCACAGTTACAGATCGAGATCGAGATTCTGATTCAGTTGTTGGTTCTGAGCTTGACTTTGATTCTGTTGAGTAAGCACGAGTAGTTCAAGATGCAGGAGCAGTTCGAGAGCAAGACCCAGCATCAGTAGCACCACCAGCATAGGTAGCATCTTATATAGTATCTGAACCAACAGCAGCATCTAAGACAGAGACAGTAGAGGCATCAGCAGCGGTAGAGCGCCTAGTTGACTTTGATCCAGCCCTTCCACCAGGCTTTAATAACCAAGCATCAGTAGCAAGGGATAGAGGCACCATAGGCATAAGCGGCAGAGCCTGTTCGAAAGTCAGTAGTTACAGTAGATTCTGTTCAGTAAGCAACAGTGTAAGCACCAGCAGCAGAGGCCTACAAGGCAAGGTAAGCTAAGTAGTCAATCAAGGCGGGCTAAGCAGCTAAGCCAAGTAAGGACAAGCTAATCAAAGTCTAGTCAAGGCAAGCTACTAAGTCAATGGCAAGGGTCTAAGATGCCAATCCGAGCATGGAAGGTTTCGGTAGAGCCAAGCAAATACAAGTCTAGGAAAGGTCTGCCATCAATCCAAGCCCATGGACAAGTCAACTTTCACCGAGTCAAATCAGCAAGCAATCAATCCAAGCCCTCCCAATTTACTATATTTCCATCCTTTCAATCCTTTTGTCCGGCACAGAGAATCCTTCGGGGCGGGAAGAGACGGTAGGGTAGGATTTCGGTTCTATTCTTGCAGAATCACATAGTTAGTCCTCCTATCTCGCTATTCCATGTCCATTATAGTGGCGTATTCGAGACCGGATCAATGTATTCTGGACCGATGGAGAGAAAGGGCCCACCCGAGATTCAAGGTTGGGCAAACTGAGACTCAGAGATAGATCGACCTGGGGAAACGTTTAGTTAGTGGCGCTGGTAGGCTTGCTTTAGAAACTCTCCGGAGGCGGGTGGGTGTAAGGGAGAGGGAATAACTAGCTGAAAAGTGAGGGAAGGCTTTCTAGGTTTGGTCCCGCCGCATGTTTCTCTGGAGGTGGGAAAGAGTAGTAGGAATGGGCATGAGGTAACTGGACAATTCGAGATTAGCCTGACATCCGCCATTGATCTTTGCCGAAGTCACGAGAACCACTTCCAATGCCTAGTAATGGGTGAAACAAGAATACCATTCCTCACTATAGAAAGAATCTAGGGCTATTGAAAATGACTAAAGCTTAGGCTAATCGATGCATCATAGTGGTGGTGGATAAATGTCGATGCATTATGAATGAAATAGCGGTATAGGAAGTAAGAAGTGGAGTGATAATGGGATATGGATTCTATTAATAACTTATTTCAACATCGATTGCCAGGGCTTCCTCAAAGCCTCTTATTCCTCGGGCCGGGTGAGCACTACCAAAGCCGGTGGGGGGGAATAAAGTGGGTGGGAGAAAGAACGACGGGGTTTGGCCTGTAACAGTTCCAGGTGAGCTCTACCAGCTACTCGCTAAGGAGAAAGGCAACTCCGGAGTTGCACGTACTAGAGAATTTATTGAAACGCAACTAATTCATTCTAAGGTCCACCACCCACCCCTGCCACTATAGTGAAAAGCAGCAGCTATGGTGGGAATGAATAGTTAGTTCCTGTGTTCCATAGTTAGTGCCTTGGTCCGGGGGCACAGAAAGATACCTCCCCCCATTCCTTCATTTCGGAACCAACTACTAGATCCCACCCACCTTAGTTTCAACCTATCTATATTTCCCTGTAGTTTTAAGAAAGCAAAGATAGAAAATAGTTGATTCGAAGCGCAAGAAACACAGTTCATTTCGCCTAATAGTTTAATTCCTTAGTAACTTAGGGGTGGGGCGGTTCATTGATGGTTTAGGCCCTACCCGTCGTTTCCTTCCCACCACCCCGTCCCCAAGCCTTTCTCATCCCACCCGGTAAATGGAAGATCTAGTTAGGTTACTAAATGGAGGGGGCCAGGGTCGGATATGATAAATGGCGTGCCGTCACACGATGATTTCGGAGAAGCACTCATTCAATTCAACAGTTATCGCTTAATGAAAGAGGTGGGTGAGCCGGCTAAACATGCTTATATAGAGAGGTGGGACGGCGGTACCTTGGATTGATTCTTGCATGCGCCGGAACGAAGAGGCGTTAGAAGTTGGAAGGTTGGTGGATCGTGCCTGGAAGCGAAGATCAGCGCGATGTTCCGAATAGTGTGGCGTTTGGATCACTTTCCCTCTGGGAATATAAAAGAGTTTATATAAATTAGTTGATTCAAAGCGTAATGAGACCCCACCCTGCTATTGTTCTGTTTCGATAAAGCTACTGAAATGGGTAGTTTTGTTGAACAACTAACTTACCTCTCCCTACGGTCGAGCCCTGCCGGGGGCATCCTCAAAACCGGAATTTTCTAAACTATCAACTAGAGTAAGTACAGTACCCGGACGAAGAAGAAAGAGTATCCATTAGGTCATGGTGTTGAAATAGCTCAGGTGTTTAAGGAGGAGATATATTAGAGCAAGCTAAGCTATAGTTAGTTGAGTAAAGAACCAGCATTCATTCTAAACCAGAATAGTTCCTCCTGGGTTGGATGGGGTATCTCCCTTGTTTCCTCACCTCATATCCCGCCTAGATTAACTAACTCTTTAGTGGGATATTTTTCCAGCCTCAGTAAGTGATATTATTCCAGTTCCAGTCTTAGCGTGAAGAAGCTCGAAGCCAGAGGAGAGCGAAATCAGGTTGGGACCTAAAGAGCATCTATTTTATTGATAGAAAAGAAGCCAGAACGTGAGTCGTAAGCAACGAGTCGCAGGTGGAATGGAAGTGGCGATATAACGCGCTCCAAGGGCAAATGATAAGGTTTTCGACATGTGCCTAAGTTTCCTCTCTTGTTCAATCTTCACTTGAGTTGCTGGCGAAGTGATTATTCGAGAGTGTAAGGTAAGAGACCCGGTTGCACCTACTTATGGAGACAACCATCCAGATAGAGACTCGGCAAACCAGATGCATTGATATTTGTCCTGACAAAGTTGAATTGATTGATTTCACTTTCTTTCCTCATCGGCGTAAGAGGGTAAGGAGGACCAACTGCTGCACCTTCCTTTGTAGGGTAAGTGCAAGGTAAACTGCACCATCTATCTTTCATTGTAAGTGCGAGGTAAGGACCGATTACAAAACCTGCAACCGATTACACTTGCATAGGGTACCCTAATTGGCTCATCGTCGTCATTGTCTTAATCTGAGGTCATTACATTAATAAGGATCCCCATTGTAGTTGTAGTATAGCGCCTATCTTCTTTTTTCCTTCATAATCGCAAGGTTATGGGAACAATTCACACCTATCTTCCTTCCCCTCCTAATGTCGGGAAAGCGGCTTCGCACCTTTTACGCTTATCTTTTTTTATAGGCGCAAAGAATTAGAAGTTTTTGTTCAATCTGTTTCAAGCGAACTTGGTGCCTGGGACCTCCTAAAGAGGATATTTTATTAGACGAGAATATGGAATGAGAATGTGTTAAATAACCGGAAGCCAAGTTGAGTAGCCAAGCGCAACCCACCTCCCTGACTGGCACTGCCTTCCTAGCGTGACTGAGCTCAGTGTCTGTCGCCTGATCTTCATCAACGGGTGCATCGTAAGTAACGCATCGTTCATGTCGTCCAATATAGGTAGGAACTAAGTTTCCGTCTCGTTCAGTGAAAGGGGAAAAGTGAAAAGGTTAATGGGGAAAGCATTAATGAGTAATGGGTATTAAGTGGCGTACCGGGGCTATCGTGGGCTCAACAAGGGAATCGTAACCTCCTTGGATGGGGTATGAGAAACTGTTCACGCACATAGAATTAGCACATCGAACAGGTAACAAACGTAGAATCACCACCTCTTGGGCATGTTGGTGTTTACACTGGGCCAACTGCTAGATAAACTGAGTAAAGGTAGCCAACCTTATTTAAGCTCTGACTATGGAGCGGGAGGGGATGTCACGGGCTTTGCTTCTAGGTAAACGAAGTTAATGAAGTCAACCTGATCTCCAACTGTTGGTTATAAAACTGGCTATAGCGCTAGAAAGGGTGTTTATGGTAATGCTTTTACCGCTGCTACCTATGCCTCTATCGAAAGCTCTGGGTCATAGATACAATGCTAAGGCGTACTCCCAAAATTCCCCCTGTAAATACCTAACGTCCTCCTGTAAATAGAGTGTTTAAGAACCGTGCTAGCCGCTTATATAGAGCCTTATATAAACTCATTCGCCTTCATTGAACACCAGCGAGCCCGAAACAGAGAGCCTCCTAAACCGTTCCTTTGGTCTAGGCTCCACCTATGCTTTTCACTCGATCAAGGGCGAGCGCCTAAAGTGACTCGTTTTATCCTGATCTGGCTGGTCCTTCGTATAACACTACTAGCATGCTCAGAACCCTAAGGCTATTGTATTCTCCGAGCGAGCCGTGCTCTCGTAGCATCCAATCGTATCGTCTGCTTCTAACGATGCCATTCTGATCCGCCTGTAGGCTCTTAGGTCTCGCTTCGGCAGGTCAGTCGAGTGTATGGTTGCCTCGAGTAGCCTTATTGCTTTCCTTATATCTGGCGAGTATATTGGAGCCCCTTTTATATGTATTCTGCGAGCTCATGTTATACCGAATAACCGTGCTTCTAAACGTGCTCCTAGATGAACAGCTGACCAAGCCCACTAATAAAGCAAGATGGCTACCTGTCTTCGTATTTATTCATTAAGGCTCCGCCCCGATCCATAACGCTGTTCCCCCTCAATGTAACCTCGGTCTATCGTGCGGTGGTACCCTTAATGAAACACCTGTTCGGTTCGGGAAATCAATCATGGACTGGAAACTAGTGTGGGTCTGAAAGGGGACGGTAGCAGGTTAAAGTGCTACGTGCTAGGCGATATGGGGTAGGACCTATATAGTGTGAGGCTGGGCCATTAGGTATGGTCTGACCACCAAGAAGTGAATCAAGAATCTGCTTAATGATGACGAATTTGAGCCCTTCTCAGTAGTTCCCGGCTTCGATCCAGTAGGCCGTTTCTTCGCTCAGCTTTGCGGCGAAGTCGGAGTTGAGCTAGAGAGAATGGCGCAACTCGACAAGGAAGGGATCACGTACCAGCATGAGTTTAAGCCTGATCGTAAGCGACGTGTCAAAGGCGTTTTCCATACAGCGTATAATAGGGATAATCTAAAGGCGGCACTAGCTGAACTATTATTGTTAGGGGAGTTGCGCTTAGTAGACGATCAGTCGCAAAGGAGAAACAAGGTCAAGATTGGGCCCGAAACGCTTAGCGATCTCTCCAAAAGAATTCGGACCGCAAAGTGGTCGCCCACCAGGATCAAAAGGTACGTAAATGTTCCTGATCACTCGCATGACGTAATGGGAAAGGGGCTTAATTACCCCTGGCTGGGACAGGTTACTTATGAGTTTGATCCGCTTGATCTCATTGTAATTCGCTGCATAACTAGAGTGCCGGGCTCCATACTGCTAAATATACTAAGGCCAAAGGCCAAAAATATGTGAGGTTACACTCACGCCTAACTGAAGTGCAATTATATCATGGAGCCAATGATATCCTAGAACAGGTTCTCCACATAAGGTACAGGCAGCCTTATGACGAAGAACACTATAATAGGGCCTGTTTTGTTCACATCAATCCATCTGTTCACTGTAGGTTACTATACCACACCCTGGATTCCTTCCTCGAGGACCATTAATTGATTGAGTTACTAATAAGGTGTTTATATGATTCAACTGTTGTCACCTACGACCCCGTTTCTTAAGCGCATTTACCTCGTTGTCATAGAGATGAGCTGTTCCCTTGCCTACCTCTTGCCTATCTCGTTTTGCATCTGTATCTTGTGTGGCTAGACAAAGAAATAGCCTATAAACAAGAGATGCGAAGGAGAGTTATCTCCTTGCTTTAAGCTAGTCAATCTTTAGTGGGAAAATTGCCTATTTTGTGACCAGAGATAGGGTTTGAACACTCTCCCGACTCCGGAGGGAGAGGAAAAATGATCAAAAGCAAAGTTTCAGGTATTCGTCTCCTCACCTTATCCGTACAATTGGGTTCTTTCCTCCATTCTCTTTCCTAACCGATCGCAAGCAGGGAGGATTGAGCCGATCGCAAGCAGGAGATTAATATTGAGAAAGGTCTGGTTCCGGTATTGACCCAATAACACTAGTAAATTGACTCTTTTGGGCCTTAATTTACTATTTTCTGATGGGGAGGCTCCTACTATTGCCTATTTTCTGGCTGGCTTTCCGGGCCCGTTCTATTGGTTATGCCCTCCGGGGGCTCTGCGAGGCTGCCCACTTGTCCATTTCAAAGAGAAAGAAGAGTGGTACGTACTGGGTCACCCTTCAGGGCAACCCAGCACTAACTGAGTTACTAATATTCTAGAGGGCGACGTCTCCACTTGTCCATGAAAGAAAAAGAAGAGAAATGTACTGTCTATAATTCCTTTCCTTGCCTGGATATTTGGATTGGTAAGAGTGTGACCAAAGATAGGAAAAATGATCAAATGCACTGTTATTTCCTCCATTTATTTCCTCCATACAGATTGTATCCTTCCCCGCATATTCTGCTCTTCTTCGTCTCCTTACCTTATCCATATAGTTCTTTCGCCCGATTTCTACTGTTTTCCTCTCTTATTCGTCTCCTTCTGGGGATAGATTGATTGAGAAAAGCCCCTCCAAACACTGGCTTTCCGGACCCGTGTTACTGGCTTTCGGGGGTTCTTGAGAAAAGCAAGTCTCCTCCATACAAGCAAGCCTGGAAGATTTGGATTTATAAAAGCAAGCCAGACAAGCCAAAACCGATCGCAAGCAGGGGATTAGGATTGATGAAGGTCTGGTTCCGGTATTTCCTCCATACAGTTGGGTTATTTCCTCCAGAAAGTAAGTTCTTCTTAACGGGCTGAAAGATAAAAAGTGTCCTCCGGAGGTGGCGCTTCGCTTGGGTGTTGTTTTACAGGGGCCGGGTTGGAATAATAAAAAGAAAGCAGCACATTAGGTAATGAGTCTCTTGCGGAGCGGTCCCCCACAATAAAGTAATTTATTATGAGCTCATCTGTGTATTCAGCTTTAGAGTAAATATGTCCTATGGAGTTCCCCCCTACCCCCCAAAAGAATAAGAATGAGGAACTAGAGCTTGCGCCTACGGCGTTGTCCCCACTTGCCTATGAAAAGAGGAACTCCAAGCATGAGGAAACTCAATCAATTTGGAAAATGAAAAGTTGAAGTTACCCCTTCAAATTCAGTAACTAAATCCCCTAACTCAGTAACTAAATCCCCTAACTCAGTAACTAAATCCCCGAAAAAGTAAAGATACAAACAAATTGGATATATTTATAAATACCAGGAAATCAGTAATTCAACTCATCTCGCAGTCAAGGCACCTACACCAAGTTACTGAGTTGGTGACTGGGTTACTGGGGTTGTTCCCTCGATAGCTGCTCTATAACTGTCCCATTCGAATAGCAGGAATCAGGGCATTCCCAACTCCTTCTTCTCCCCCTAAAAGCAGTACTAAGCTCACCGATCTAGTCCTTAGGTCATGGCTCGGTCTTCCCTATTGAGTGGAAGGAGGAAGCCGAGCTAGTCCGTAGGTAAGCTCTCGGCCTTGTAGATGTTATTTTATAATAGCTGGCTGGCTTCTCTTACTAATGAATATTTTTATTTATTTATTGGTTGGAAGGAGGAAGGCCAGTCTCCAGTCTCTCGAACCAGGAAGGAAGGCCATCTCTTCTAACTCTAGGAAGGCCAGTCAGTCTTTCTCTTTGGAAGGAAAGAAGGGCAAGGTTACCATTGGAGACGCCTTACTACTGGGTGGGGCTTACTACCTCTCTATTTACTACCCTTACTACTGGGTGGGCAGAAAAGAATAGAGAAAGGTGGGGACTAATAATGGAAATAATGGAAAAATACTAGTTTCACCCTTACTGATAGTGGAAATCAGTAATAAAGTCCCCTAACATCAGTACTATACTACCGAGGGAAATGACTCTGAAAAAAAAAGTATACAAAGTTAGGGAGCCTTGCTCAGGTTTGACCGAGGGAATTCCATTTGGCTGCTGGAGGGACTGATGGCAAGATATTTTTTCTTGCTTTAGGTAAATAAGAAGGTTTTAGCTCGCTTACGAAAGTCATAATCTGGACCTGGAACTACTCGTCCTGGAACTGCTCTTGGTGGTGGAGGTAGTGGAGAAGCTGGGACGGGAAGGGGTGCTGCGGCAGCTCTGAGCGAACAATAAGAAGAATAAGATGCGTTG
>Ga0224573_1000076_pt1 | contig 13673 bp, 10 predicted proteins | sample CRU1metagenome_FD_189088 | JGI IMG/M metagenome (GOLD analysis project Ga0224573, IMG submission 189088) | Spruce roots microbial communities from Bohemian Forest, Czech Republic - CRU1 | ecosystem: Host-associated > Plants > Roots > Unclassified | place: Czech Republic: South Bohemian Region... | reverse complement strand
AAGTTTCCTTCATAACTGCAAGAATTGGTTCGAACTGGTTATGCAACCACAATTCCTAATGCCTCTTTGGATGTCTGATGCCAGCAAGGGGCCTTCAATCACAGATCAATGGCCATTGAATCGATTTACTACGATCTGATCCGAGTATGCTTCTCCTTCTGAATGGAAGGCAGGTCTGAAAGAAGGACTGCAGCATATGATCTAAGATCGAAGAATCGGGACAATCACGAAAGAATCATGACCTCAACAGCTCGAAGAAGAGCAAAGCCAGCGCGCTTCGGGCTATATTATTACGATTACGGAAAGTCTTTCTTTGTTTGGAAGGTAACCATTCCTGGAGAAGGACCCCAACTTAGTGATGAACTCGAAGGCCAGGGAATTAAGAATGCCTTGGCTTGGGCGCCTGGGCCAACAAGAAATGGGGCGAAGTCCGGGGAGGATTGACTCACAGACTGGGGATCGGAAACCAATGAAAACCAGATCCGGTTTCTGTTTGTGAATCATGTCAACTTGGAAATGTGACACGACACCGGGGTGACAAGCGCCTCTTGAACCCTTTCGACGTGGGTCAGCTCAAGAACTCTATTCAAGTAGACGATTTAGCACGGGCAATTCCTCCCGTTAGAGGTGCAGCGTTCACACTGTCTCTTGTGACAGAATCTTCTGGTAAATGCTCAAAGATGAATCCGAATAAGCCTCTGCCTTGATTGAGCAAAGGCAATCCCTTGTCTTTTAGAGTGCAACTCGCACAGAAGATTCTTAAATAGGTGAGTTCCGCTCCTTGGAATGAATCGGTGAAAACCCAGAACCAAGCGTTCTCATGAGCTAGTTCACATCAAATTCTGGGAATGAGGCTCACCCTCTTTGTTGTCCCTTCCCCCTCTTAGTCAGGTGTTCCCGTCTTCTTGTTCTCAAGGATTGGCATCTTTTTGTTCAACCAGGATTGGAACCCTTTACTTTTGCCTTTGCAGGTACCTACCTAATAAGAGGCGGTGGTTACCTACTCTAATTGCCTGAGGGCGCTCTTTACCTAACCTACCTGTGCTGGAACAAGCTATGCTACCACCATTAGCTTAATGTGCTGGCTTTTTGATGCAAATTGATGCAAAATGATGGTGCTAGTGAGGATGCTGCCTTTGTCTCTGTGTCCGTAGCCTCAGCCTATGCCTTTAGGTCTTCACCTAGAAGTCAGTATGGTCTCATGAGAAGAAGGAATTATAGGTATTGTTTATGAAAATGTAGTAGGTGTTGTTTGAGAACAATGAGTTCAGAACGAGCACCATCATGATGGGACAGAGACTTCATGTGATAGCACTTAGATTCTCTTTGTTAGCAGCGGGACTTCTCCACAGTAGAATCAGTCCCACGTACCCAAACAGCATAGGATATCTTCACTCCTCATTGAAGACCATCATTTGGTGTTCGGTGCATTCTACAAATTGATATCCTGGATGTAAGGGAATGAACATAGACTTTGTATTCCATTTGAGACCATCAAAACACAAGCTCGATCCTAGAATTAGGTACCCCGCCGTAAATCCCACACCGTGTTGCACCCACCTTTTAACCCAGTTCACAAGTTGGCCCTAGGACTAGACAAAGCCCACTAGAGTCAAACCAGGCCCGCTTCACCCATTGCTTGAACCATCCTCCCCCGAAATCGAATGGAGACCGCCGCACGAAATCGAATGGGGACCAAACTCAACTAGAGAGAGGAGCTTGCTAACTACAATACCGATCAGAGCTCATACAAGACCAATCAGAGCACGGAGACCAATCAATAGTTGGAAGTTACATACATACTTTAGGATGGTGTGTTGCCGGTCTTAGTTAGGTCCATTCTACGCTTTTTGGGCTTCGCATGGACTTCCGTTGACCTGCTTCCCAAGCATAGAGGGTATGAATTAATTATAAACGTTCACCTAATCATTATAACTGTCACTAGCAAGATGATCCTTATGCTATGACCTTATGAAATGACCGGTGGTTTCAATTACCATTACCACTGGTGCCTGCACCCGGGGGGAGATGACCCCCAGGATTTGACCACCTCTCCACGTCTTCTGGCTGTCTCCACCTCGCTGTCACTTATACCAATATGAACCGGGCTACATGCTCAATCAAATGACCGGTGCCTCCACTACCTAGTGTTATCTCACTCACTCACTGCCTGCACCACCTAGTGTTATCTATGGTATGACATTCGTGGGAGTAAGCATGTGGCACCGAAATCAGCAGGTCGCGCATGGAGAGATATATTGGTTTCTAGATAGGTTCCTCGCATTGATTGTTACATGAAAGATTAGTAGTTGATTGACTGCAGATTAGTTTAGTAGTTTGACTGCTGGAATAAGTAGTAGGCTATGAAATGAGGAGTTTATTTTCATGCTATGATTCCCCTCTGGGGCCGGGCGAACTCACTACGTTCGGGGACCTCCCTATCGGTCGGGGTTGACGTCACTTGTCCCTCAATATGAATATGAACCATGATATTAACCATGCATGGTATTGGCTATGAAATGGAGATGAACTATGATGTTTGCTATGGTGATTTGCTATGATTCGGCTTCCCTACGATTCGTTATGATTAGACGGACCGGAATAGATTAGTGTTTACTCGGAGCTTGATTAGGAGTTTATATTAGTAGATTCTCGATGAAGAGAGAGAAATGCACGAAATATTATTATACGATGCACTCTTTGCACTTTTCCTGGAACTACGTATTGGCTATAGAGAGTGCATATTTATGGGAACTATGTGTATATGGCTATGGCTATAGAGAATGTACATTTACCGGAACTATGCATTGAAAGAAGAAACCGCCCATAACATATCTTGAAACCTGCTCACTCTCGCTACTGGAACAGCTTAAGTGCCCGCCCTAGCGCGGATAAGGTGAGAATATATCCATACAATACCCAATATTTTAGGGGAAGAAAGAAGTACGCACAAACGGGTCCTGGTCTGCTTTCCCAGCTAGTCAAACAATACTTTCCACCTTCCCTTCCTTAGAATATTATTCGTTCCTCGCCCTTTTTGGGTCGAGTCACTTAACGTACCTTAGAATCAACGGCGAAACTTCCCTTCCTTATTATATATGTATTTGACTTGCGTTAGCCCAATTATGTTAGTGTAGAGACCAATTTGTTCTGTTTGCGGTGGCTCACGGGCCATGGTGGCTGATTCGAGGAATGTTTTAACTTGCCGGCTGGTAGAAACATCGAACCTGAGTCCGTGCCGAGCGGATAGGAGATCTAGGTTGAGGCGAGGTAAGGATTATGATCAGCCAAACAACCAGCTAGCGAGGTAGGGAGGATAGATATCAGCCCAACAACAATTATAACGAGGTAAGGTTAACAGCTGTTCAATCTAGCTCGGGACTTACTGATTACAGCCCATAGTGAAGAGGATGGACACTTACTTGTAGGTAAGTCAGCCCATCATCCACAGCCTAGCTTGGGAAGAATATAACCAGCACAATAGCAGTACGAGGTCAGGAAGATAACCAACTGCTTACTTAAATGGCTGCGCTGGTCTGGCTGGATAGGATGGATGGATGGGAGGACGCTGGCTTGGGATGACTGGCCTTGCTTAGTGAGCGACTGGGAAATTATCCGCTTCTCGGTCTGAAAACTTGTCCAAAACATTGGCAAGTGCTAGAGGCACAGGCATCCCCATATATCCCTCTTCCACTTCACCAAGCAATGTTGTAATGTAGAGTTGAGACTCTACTGAGCTTCCCTCTTCATGCTCAGTGCGGACACCAACCACCCCTTTTCATCAGGTTTCATTGTTGTTGTGCACATAACACAAGGTTTCTATCCCTCAAGTTTCAACGACTTTTCTACAAATGGCATGAGTACCACCTAGGCTCTCCGTAGGAAGTCCTACCCAAGGATGACTTTAAAGTCATCAATTGCACCACTGTAAACTTAGCACGTCCCTTCCATTTTGCAATCTGGATGTGAACCTTGGATGCATCCCTAGCTGCTACCTTTGCCTTAGAATTCACCGCCTTAATTGAAGCTCCGCACGATTGAACCCCAAGTCCAAGTTAACCTACCATCTCCTTCTTCAAGAAGTTGTGGAGGATCGGAATCCACCAATACTTGCACAATCCTCCCATTCACAATTAAATCCACATAACAGATAAATTGTGATGCTAGTCTTGGTTGCCATCCAAGGCACCCAATCTCTACAAAGACTCCCCTATGTAACACTGCTCCTTACTTCTTGTCACATAAGTCATCTGCGCACATTTTGATGTTAAGTGATCAACACCAAGAAAATAACAAGTCCCAGTCTTACCTAGACTTGAAGCATACTGCCTTATGGTACCATGCAGCCTTTTGCCCAATTTTGTTTATTCCATTGGTTCTCGCCTTGGTCCAACTACTCTTTAACTCAAGATTGCCCAAAGTGCCTCCTCCATAGCCGCTGCATGCATCTTCACTCCACTGAAGTGCAAGTTGAGGTGCGGTGGGAGGTTTGGCCAAAGTCCTTTTGACCCAACCGTAGCTTGCAGCAATAGGCCTTCGTTGTCTTCACCCAAACTTGCCTAGCACCCAATGCCAATTCATCTCATCACCAAGATGTCCACTGGATCTGCTTTTGGCAACTGTAGTGAGGGTGGGCATTTGCCCAACAGTTGTTGCACCAAGTGTTGCTGGAAATAGCATCCAACTTTATTCATCACCATCTTCCTCATAGTGGAAAAGAATTTCTCTTGGACCAATTGTCACGATGAGCAGTGCGTCGACTCTGAACTCATCTCCTTCATTTGAGAGGAGAGCGCCCAATTAAACTCTGGTACCACCTTTTCTTTTATAAAAGTGGTGAAGAGCATTCAATTCATCTTTGATACCACTTGTCATCACCCTACAAGTCTTGCCTTCAATTTTTGGTTTTGGCATATATTGGAGCATGCGGCACTGCCTAGCCTTGCTCTAGTGACTTGGTTGCCTAGACCAAAGATTGCCAAACTACGCCTCTTAGACAGGACCCAACCCTTCCCAGGTTAAATGCTAGTTGTTTCAACATAACCAACAGATACTTAGCCATTTAAGTTATAGCATCAAGTTAAACATCCCAACAACAAGAAACCACAATATGCAACACAATATATTGGGTGGCACCCAAGTTAGGTGCCTTAACTTTTATTATTAATAATGTGAAAACAGAGTAAAACAAGGAAGCCCTGCCATTGCTTGTGGTTGTTTTACAGTAGTACAAATAGCCTAAGGAAATACTGCCTTTTCTTCCTACTTGTCTTGACCAACCCTGAAGCTCCTGCATGTCTACCTCCTATAGATCCCATTCTCCACAGAACACTTAGAACAATTTAGCCATGCATGAGACCAAGTTGTGCCTCTTGCCCAGTTGTCTTCAGACCTATGTCCAACTCATCTAAGCCTTAGCTAGCGTCCAATTCATCTTTGTGCAAAACCCTTCACTTAGGCACCTCAGAATCCTTGTCCACTTCTCTTGCCAAAGATGAATGACTTTTGCACCAACTCATCATCCCTTTTATACTTGAGGTTGCTTTATGACTCTAAGTCAAGTGGACCTTTCGTGCAACTCACTCATCCAACTAGTGCAATTGACTCCATGAAGTCTGCCCAAGGCTTGGGGTACTCAACTCCCTTGGGTCCACATTTTACCTTAAATGCGTTGGATTGCCCAAGGCGTCCCAGGTCCTTTATAAAGCCATATTTCCAAATTAGACATTTTAGCCATCTCGCCTAACCATCTCACCCTTCCACCTCCTGTCGTAGCTTTCCAAGTGCATCCAACCCATCGGGTAGGGGTGCCTAGTGCTCTAGCAAAAGAGGGGCATTACAGGAATTCGTAACATTGCATATGATCTATCGATTTGACTTAACAAAAGATATTGACATCAATGAGCAAGTGACAATGGAAAGTGAAAAATCTCAATTGGTGGAGTGTTGTAGGAAACTAGTGCCTCTCTTGGGTCATGGAGTCAAATGAAACAAAACCAAGTGTTTGAGCGGTAGTGGAGAATCCCACTGAAGCATTCGCACAGGATGAATCTTTCTAAATGAATGTGCTCTAATCTTTGGCAACTAACACTAGTCACAGCTCTGTCCTGGTCATTTCAAATCCTACCAAGGGAAGAAAACCCTAACCTACAAACCCTTAGGGTTGAGCACACACTAAAGTTTGTCTCAATAGGGAAGGATAAAGTAGGGGTCCATCATCATGAATACGCTGCTCCCTTGCAAGAAGAACGTTACCATAAGAGCTCTGGGAAGCCTCCTCAAGTTGCATGAGCCTCCAATATCCCCCACAAATGCGCCCTGCTTGCTCACTGATAATAGCATGCTCACTCCCAGGTATGCTGCCTGTCATACACAAACTGCTGTAAAAAGGTTAATCTAATGCTTCCTTCGGTGTTGTTTTAAATGCTGCATTGACTGGTACTGCTGTCCTCTGTGATGTGCCCTGCTTCGAATGCATTCTGCTACCAAGAAACGACCCTAAAAATAGGGTGTAACAGAAGATTGAAATGAGCCTCCATGCTGCTGTAAAATACCAACGGAACAGGTCAACTACAGGTTTCAACAAGGGGCCATACTGATATTAAAAGTGCATCAAAAACAGATTTAGACATAACTGCTAGGCATGTGCCCCTGCTGCTCATAGATTCTACTTAATAGCAGTGAAAACTCCTAAAATGACCGCCATTAACTGATTATATCCCTTGTACAGAACCGCTCCTCTAAAGATAGCATATGAAATAACACAAAGAGATCTGCTTGACATATATAAATACTTGCTGCCTCACAAAAACCACAGGTCGACCCCAATAGTGAGACAAATAGTCATTATATGGCGTTAACTAAGGCAATTAGCAACAATGATCCTGACATCTTTGTCTTGGTGCCTTTAGAGTTTTGGCTTTATCAATGCATCATTGATTGAAGCAATGCATTTTGTATTGTCTTATAAGGTAATTGTTCCACCATAGATAAATAGGTCTCTTTCTCAAAAGCGTGAATTAGTTCATTTTTGGATTGAGGTGATTGGTTAAGTGTCACTTATCCAGTACTTTCTATACTGGTCGAGGTTGTGAGTACTAAATTTTGCTTTTTCCTCTAATACTATAATCTGTTCAATATTAGATTAAACTAATAATACTACCTGCATGCGAAGATAGTCACTATGCAAATATAAATGAAGTAATCCAGTTCATTATTAATCTCTATTTTGAAATGCAGATTCATACATGAATTCAGAATGTAAACAATTATAAAAGCTCAATTCATAACATGAACCATAATAATAATTCCATAACAACATAGATAAACAAGAACACTTATCTTAAGATAATTTTTAATAAAATGGCTGCAGAAAGAGGACGTTCCTCTCAACCATAGGCACTTTGTTACTCTTTCATTTTATCAGTAATAGAGGCCAACCCGAGCTGAGGCTATGAATACACAAGGGCGAAATTCCTATGGATGGCACTAGGCTCTATCACATAGCCCAAAAACCCCAAAACTGTTCATGGGATCTATTGCTACATCAATTTCCAAATATACCAGCACCTCTTCCCCACTCAACTTGTCTAAGCACCAGGAATGGGATCCCCTTCTCTGCTACAACAGTCCCTTGGAATATCCGCCTTCCCCCCAATGCTCTAGCCTAGGTTGGCTAGGAATATCACTGGCTTAAAAACCAGGAAATTATATCAGCTGTAGCCTAATCACTAGCTCATCTTAACAAGCTTTCACATACGATCATGGATTCTACAGGTTTCAGAAGTAGAATGATAGCAGCCTCCATATAGAGCTCGAATCCAAGGATTAACCACGTGAAGAAACGACCAAAAATATCCTAGGCATGCCAAAATACAAAGGTTATATTTGCATGAGTCATAAACGCCATGTGCCTTCAGGGGAAGCACACGTATCCTCTTAAGAGCATAAATCTCATGATTAAATGATATTAACACAAAACTATGGTTAAGGACTTAGGCAATAAGGTTATACTCACTTAGCCCCCCAAGCCCCCTTTCTTTCCCCTCTCGTGGACTCATAGCCCCTTGTTCTTTTGTCCTCTCCTTATATTTATATAGCCATTAGTTTTTTTTTATTAATCTAATTGTTCAAATATAGTTACATAAGTCTGGCTCGTGGCCATATCTTCATATACATTTACAATAACAAATGAGGTTCAAAACTGGGGGTATTACATCAAGTCATCTTGCTGTTTCAATTATCTTTTGTGCAAGTTCATTTTTGTCTATGCCTCCATAGTTTTTGTTTTATTTTTCTTTTCCTTAACTCTCTTCCTTAGAGGCCTCTCCCAAGCCGGGCTATGAGACTACCGGGGCGAAGGAACACGTTATGGGCTCATTCTCTCCTAGCCCAACCTACCTACTTTCATGCTCAACCAGCTACTCCACCATGGAGCTACAGGTAATCGCACTTGGCCTCAAACAGCCTTGGCACTCTCTTCCACTACCCCACTCAACACAAGGAAGGTGCCCTTTCTTTGCTAAATAGTCCCTTAGAAGCCCCCTTCTCTCCAATGCTCTCAGTGTGTGCAGATTCTGCAGAAGGAGTTCAATTTGCTACAGGAACTCGAGATTCCCCTGCCTTCTACTTGGTTTCTCGAGCAACCAGAGAGTAGTTTCCACACAATTGGTAATGGAATTATTATCTTGCCCAGCCTCTACGCTCACTACTGCCACTTAGACCCCATCTTGAGTCTGTCAATTCCTCTTTACAACTCTCTTTAAGGACAATGCAGCATACTTGTCTTTTTGTAACTAGTAACAGTTCTCTTGGGTTAAACAATGCCTCATGCTACTATGTGTGCATTCATATCCTCCTTTTCTCTTACATCATACTCCTATTGCATACTAAAAAAGATCTCCTAGAACAACTCCCATGGAACATGGAAATTGAGAAACAAGGCTGACATAACTTCTAATAGAAGGAATTATATAACCCATATGTTTCCCCCTAAGGATGGTTCTTGCTCATGCTTCTATTACTATGTGATAAATCCTCACCAAACTCTCCCATGCATTCAATGATTGGATTAATAAGTAAACGGAAGTTTGTTTCACTCTACTATGAAGGCCTTTTCACTCTCAAATTGACCAGGTACAAGCGCTCTATAAAGGAAGGGTAGCGGCCCTCAAACAAATGGAGGTGGCCGACTTTTACGCCTAGCTTTCAAAAGGTTACGCCTCATATGTCTTCCCCTCAAAGCTTTAGAGTTACCCTCAAGGCCTGGGAGTTCGGTAATATATTATTATGGGGCTTTATAGGTTTCGTTTGCACCTTCCTAAGGCTGGTAGATAGAGTTCCTGGGATTATCATCTGGTACCCCGACTTCGTACTTGTTTTTGGGATTCCATTTTGAGAACATTAACTGGATATATTATATAGACCATCTAGAGTAAGGAATTATCGCAAGTCCTTCTTTGCCGGCTTCCAACCTGTATCCTGCAAGGTTTGAATTTGGTTCGTCGTCGAGATGGCCTAAGAAAGGATAGAATTCCCGAGGCTTAGATTAGGATGAGTACCACTTCTCATTTTGGTAGAACTCCACCTCTTTAGAATCTTTGACTTTGGTCGAGCAAGCAAGAAAGAACTTTTAGACTTACTTCCTATCCCTTTGGTCGAGCGACTTCGTTCTTTGAAAATAGAGGTACGTTAAGTTCTTCTGCGCATCGGGGAAGGACGGAGAGGCGGTAATTTTGAGAGTGAAAGGGTGGCCTTCCCACCAGCCCAAGAGATGGTAAATTCAGTAAGCAAAGGTACGTTAAGTGACTCGACCCAAATCGGTAGTTGGACGTGATGTTGATGATATCCCATGCACTGGAGGAGGGGAGGTGGTCGTGCCATGTTCTCCATTTGTGCCAGTTCTCCGTGACCCAAGGAGTCGATCCGATAGTTGATGACAGAAGGGAGGTCAAACAAGAGCCAGTGGATCACGCACGATAGCCAGGAAGTTTTGCCAGGAGGTAGATCAGTATCATTCCCAGGGGGTCGTCCTAAGGAGGTGGTCGCCGAGTTGAAGGAACAGTTTATAGTGAACAAAGCCTAGATAAGCCATACATAGATGATCTAGACACTACCCAACCCCTCTCCCTGTCCCCTTTCGCATGGGCCTTCCCCCCTCCCTGTCCAGTATTTGTTTGCTTGCATTAGCTCGGGAGATTAGACACCTTGTCTCAACGTCAAGCATTTGGAAGAATGGCAACCTCAACCCAAGCTGAGCTAAGGCGGGTGAACAACGCAAAAAGAAGCGCAGAAAGAATTGAAGAGTGGTAGGAGGGCAGACCCACCGGATTAGGAGTTTGCTTGCTCGGGAGTTAGGGATTTTACGAATGAATTTGTTATATACGTTGATACGTTGCTTCAAATAGCATGGTTTCATTGGCATGGTTTCATTGGATTTTGATTATCCGAATTCTCCTTAGCGCAGGAGTCCCCGCTTACGTATCGCAGTTCCTTTTCAGTTTCCTTTCCTATTTCTATTTTCCTTCTTAGGCGCGATTAGAACTATACTCTAGACACATTCGTTAGTTGAATGTTTTAGTTTCACTTAGCGCAGTTAAACCCACTCAACTTTCGGAGTGAATCTTCAGCTCTATCTCCTATTTGCTTTATTTATCCTAAGCGCAATTTAGACTATACTCCGTTTCCACTCGTTATTTAAATGTATTCTCCCTAGTTATACTCACTCTCTTTTCGAAGTTATTGTTTGCGTTACTTCTCAGTTTCCAGATTTGCCCTACGCGCAGTTTACGTCCATTAGGTTTTCAATCATTGATCTTTAGGAATTTGCCTTTATTTGATTCTAATCAGATTCCACTATAGCATTCACTCAGCACCTCGCTCCTTTATTTAGATTCCTTTTCAATAATTTATTGCCTTCCTTTAGTTATATTCCTTTCCAATGGGAACCTTCTAGCCAACCTTGACTTACCAAAGGCTAGTCACATCCCGAAGCTAGCTCCATCTGGCCTTATAAACTACCAAAGAGCTATCCAGTAGGCTTTCTTTCTTATTACTTATCTTGCTTGGGTATAGAAGTAACCATTATAATGTAATGCAAAGCTATTGGTGAGGATATGCCCTCAGAATTAGCCTAGACCCATCAACCCAACCCTCCTAACAGTCTTAGCCTTTAGGGAAAGAGTCTCTCCATATCTTCTTTTTGGGGGGTTTTACCAGGACGATGACGAAAGATTGATCTTAATAGACCACATTTTTTCTTATACTCATAATCTTTCCTCCAAATCCATTTCCTCCTGGAAGAATCCCAACCTACCTTTTTCCAGTGCCATTCCCCTATGGGATGTTCTTCTACAGTTGAAGCTGATGGATCTGAAGGAGGATCATTTTGACTTTCCTCCCTTTTTTCCTACCTTTTATAGAGGGCCCTGCTTTCACTTTAGCAGCTTAGCTTAACAGCAAGGTATTTCCACACTTGGAACTACTTCTCGCGCATTCTTTTATATCAATTAGTGCCTAAGTGACTATTTGTAGAGGGGCGCTTTTTGAGTCTTTGTCTCACCTAAAGCAGGGGGATTGAAACCCCTGGAAAAGAGGTGAGGTGCGGAATTGGTTTTCCTGTACCATCATAGTCTTTTCTTGGACATTAGTTCCCTACGTACAGGGGTGGGTTCCCTCCGGGAGTTTAAGTACGGGGATTACCTATATATAGTCTTTCATGCTTGGACCCACCTGCGAACCGTAGCCTGGTGCTTCCCCTAGCCGCCTTGATACTATGACCTTTTCGGGCTTTCATCCCGCAGCGGAAGAGATTGATTAGGCTTTTGACCTTCGTTTGGATGCTCAGCTATCCCTCGTTTAGGTGTGAATCCCTTCCCGCGCTATGCGACTTCCCTTCCCTTCGGGGAGAGAGTGCTTGTGGGCTTAAGTTCCCCTTCCCTGATCAATCAGAAAGAAGGTAGGACCTAATAGGGGGGCGCAGCCCCACTAAGTTGCAAGTGTAGTCTTAGTATTCTCTTCTTCAGCAATTCTAACCTGAAGGATTCGAAATGAAAGGTTTGAATGGCCAGGCTATCACGTCGGGATAAGGCAGTAGGAGATCATCAGCTTATGGCAGGAAGGATGGATGAGCTCCCTATTGATATAAAAGGGGATGGAGGTGAAGTCTTAGCCTCGGATGAGGGGGGAATATAGACACTGGGAAAGGAATCATGGGAGTCCGCCCTGGGATGGGAATAAAGGGAGCCTTACGTGATAGGGCCCTGGAGGAGAATGGGAATAATGGTAGTACGCCCCAAGATTGGAATGAGGGGAAAGAATGGAAAGATAAATGGATGGGGAATCCCCCTATGTGCTGAGAATAAGAGGAGCCAACAAACTAAAAGATACCCGTGGGAAAGCATGGGAGCCCCAAGCCTATGTAATAGTATCCACCCTTAGAAGATAGTTTATCATCACCCTACCGATGAGTCTGGAGGAAAGACTGGTTAATAAGGCAACCCCTCTACCTTGAATTCATAACTTGCATAATGAGTTGCATCGACATGTTTGCCCGTGATCTAATGCCCCTTTCCCACGCCACCAATCGACGAATGCTGAGGAACGAGTGAATCAACTGATGCAACCAACCACAATACAATACACCACCCGAGCAACTACCCAACACCCGAGAAGGCGGAATAATGCCAGGAAGTGACCAAGCAACTCCAAATGAAGAAAAAAGAAAATTGAGAACTCGATCGAAGGGAAGGCTTGAGTTCAGAGACGAAGATAAGGCTTGGTGGCTTGCGAGGAAAGACTAGCTAACAAGCGAACGAACAAGAGCTCCTACTCGTGTTCCTGCTCCAGCTCCTATATCAGAAGCTACATATGCTCTGAAAAGACGCTTTATATTCTCTACTGCTCTCCTATTATTATTCCTACTGCTACTCTTAGTCCTCCCATTAACTACAGCCAAGACTCCGCCTCTATCTCCTATGCCCCCTTCTTTTGTCATTTTGAATCGTTGATTGCTTGTGGTGATTGCGGTTCCTTTGTTTGTGTTATACCGGTTTCCTTTCCTGCATTCCTTCCTAAAGGCAGGACTGGGTGGGTTAAGTTGCTCCCTCTTTCCTCTGAGCTACAAGAAGGTCTCCTTCTCTAGGGAAGTCGCTTGGCTTTCCTTTATGGTTGGACCAAGATTCTTCCTTCAGGGGGTTACTTTGTTCAATTCAATAAGGGTGATACCTTAAAGTCCCTCCTAGCTTCTCGAGGGAGTTGGCTTCCCCTTCTCTCCATTCCCAAGTAATGGGATAGAGTCCGGCCTTTCGTAATCCTTTCTTTGAGGCATTCCACGTGGAAGAAGGTCTACTCTTTCTATCTAGAGTCCAGACCAGAGAGTCCCGAGCGCTAATTCCTTCCTTTAGTTTCATTCCTTAGTGAATTTACCCGATTGAAAGGCGTGGTACCGCTGGTCTTGCTTGCTGGTATGGTTGGATGCGCAATGCCACCTTTGCTTACTGAATTTACCATCTTATTAGACCTTTACCGAACGAAGCCTTCCATCTCGCCCCTTCTCCACAGCCTTGACACGAGCGGACGGTCCGGAGGATGGAGGAGCTTACCTTCCGAACACCGCCTACTGCTACTTACCGCTTGCCTTTCCAACCACAAGTGTGGAGTGGCCAACATACCCC
>Ga0224573_1000075_pt1 | contig 13728 bp, 20 predicted proteins | sample CRU1metagenome_FD_189088 | JGI IMG/M metagenome (GOLD analysis project Ga0224573, IMG submission 189088) | Spruce roots microbial communities from Bohemian Forest, Czech Republic - CRU1 | ecosystem: Host-associated > Plants > Roots > Unclassified | place: Czech Republic: South Bohemian Region... | reverse complement strand
GGGTATCCGGCGTCGTGCGCGCCGGTGGCGAGCAGCGTTCCGGGCGGCATGGTGGTGGTCATGGCGTTGTGTCTCCTGACTCGAGGGTTCGGATGGTGATGACGGCGCCAGGCGGCCGGTGGTCGGCGTAGGTCTTGGCCAGCCGCGCGTACTCGACGACCTGGGCGTCGTCGGCCCACATTCCGGCGTCGGTGAGGGCGTCTTCGGTGGCGCGCAGCAGCTTGGACAGGTCGGGTTTCCCGGATGGGCGCTCCGCGGCGCTGTCGCGGAGCCTCCCGGCGTTGCGGCCGGTGCCGTAGTGGCCTTTCGGCCTCGGCATGAGGAACGTCATCTCGACGGCGAGCGGGCCGTGCAGCGGGACATCAGGACGCACGGAGACCGCGGCGTCGATGACAGCCTGACGCCAGCTCTTAACGCGGTCGTGCGATGACTCGATGACGGCGACGCGGCCGGTGGGTACCCCGCCTTTGCCGCGTACGGCGAACGCGCGCTTGCTGCCCTGCGGCGCGGGCTGGCCGTAGACGGTGATGGTCGTGGTCATGGCGCGGTGTCCTTCGCGGCGTCGTGGTCCTGGCCGATGGCGACGATGAGGCGCCCGAGCAGCTCGAGCGCGCCGCTGCGGCCCTGGCCGGTGCCGAACGTGTCCAGTGCCCGCCTGGCGCTGCCGGCGGTCTCTGTGGTGATGAGCGCGACCCACAGCATCGCGGCGGCATGCCGCTGCGGTGTGCGGGCCTTGTGGCGCTCCAGCTCGGCCCGGGCGAGCGCGGCGAGGTCGCCGTTGGTCGTGGTGACGATCATGGCGTCACCGCCTCGGCCTGCTCGGGATGCTGCCGCATCCATTCGGTGAGGGCGTCGAGCTGGCGGCGCCGCTCGGCTTCTTCGTCCAGCCGGAAATTGTCGAAATTCTCGTTGTCGTCGCCCGCGTCCCCACGCGCGAAACCTGTACGGGTCGTACGTCGAGCGTCATCTTCATCCTGCTTGTTATTTAGCTCCTCGTCCTCCTCTGTCTCCTTAGCCCGACGGTTTTCGTCGGGTGCGAGACCACTTTTCGTCGGGTGCGAGACCACTTTTCGTCGGGTGCCATCACCTGGCGCCCGACGGTTTTCGTCGGGTGCGGCCCGGTTTTCCACACGACGGTTTTCGTCGGGTGCGGCCCGGTTTTCCACACGACGGTTTTCGTCGGGTGCGGGATGGGTGAGCCAGAGCCGGTAGCGGACGTGCTGCGAATTCCCCGGATGTCCGGAAGAGTGCTTATCGACCGTGATGGCCCCGGCCTCAAACAGTGACGTGATGGCCCGTTCGACGGCGCGCAGGTCGGCGTTCCTGATCGGCCCCCTGCGTCCGAGCGGTATGGCGGCGAGTATCTCGTGTCCCTGCGACCACCAGGGCTCGGCGTCCTTGTCCATCGACACCAGGGCCATGTAGACCAGCACGCTGAGCGATGCGGGAGAAACCCTGGCCGCGTACGTCGAGTAGGCGCGGAGCGCGTTCGATGCGCCCATAACCGCGCCGCCTCGCCGCGCACAGCGAAGTACCCGGTTATGCTGGCGTTAGTCGTTGGCGGCGACTTCTGGCGGCCCGTGCTCCGGTGCGGGCCGTTTCGCTTGTCAGGTGCCATCGCCACCGCTCCCGGTGAGCAAGAGCCCGGCGAGCTGCATACGCTCGGCCGCGGGCAGGCCGAGCAGCTCGCATACCGCGGCTCGCGCCCTGGCGGACGCGAGGGCGGCCCTGGCGGTCGCGATGGCGTCGGGATCAGCGCGGCGCGCGGTCAGCGCGGCGAGGCGAGCGCGGGCGCTGGCAATCTCAGGGCGGACATTCCGCTGTCGTCGTTCGGGCATGGGTGCGGCCTCCGGGGGTGAGGGCCGGTCGGCGGGCAGGATTCACCACAGCGACCGCGCGGGTATGGGATGCGCAGGCCATCAGGCGCGGCAAGAGCACCGCGCGGCCTGTACGGCTCCGCCTTCACCTTCGCCGGCGCGCCCGCCTCTAGCGCCTCGCGGGCGCTCTTCGCGGTGGCCATGGCCTTTGTGACAGCGTCGGCGGCCCTGGCGATAGGGCCGCCCGATACCGATGATCTTAGCGGGTAAGGCATGAGCGGCCGGTCAGCCCGCCTCGGCGCTGGCGAGCTCGGCCCGGGCCTCGGTTTCGATCCGCTGTGCGTCGCGGGCGAGTCGGCGGGCCTCGGCGGACTTCCTTCCGATGGCCTGGTAGAACTGCCGCTTGAGGAGCTGGCCGAGGCGGTACGCCTGGTTGTCGTCGAGCGCGGGATTAGCCTCGCGGGCCTTCTTCGTCCACCGCTCGGCGCTGCCGACGTGGTTGGGGCTGGCGTTGGCCGCGGCGGTCATCCGGGACCAGTCCTCGGTCACGAGGCGGGCCAGGGCGCCGGGTGTGGTGCGCGTCGGGGGGTAATCCGGGTTGGGGGCGCGCGTAGATGAAGCTGTTATCGTGATCACCGTCCTGTGCATCGGGACTTACGTGCGTAGTAGCCCACGGGTGTCGTGTGCCGGATTCAGGATGACCGAGGCCACTGACATTCCAGCGGTCTTCGGGTAAAAACCTCCGTGTAGTTCCACGGACGATGCTCACTATGGCCGATTGGTCGGATGTCCCGCAAACACCGGAAGCACGGTGCGAGGTCTCATGTCCCGCGAAACACGGATACTTGACAGAGCAACTACGCGCGTGCAATAGTGATGCCACTTGAGCGGAGAAGTGCCAGCTCAAGCGGCTAATTCAACCGATGGCGTCAGACCGGCTACTCATCCCGTATCCAAGCCTAAGCTACGTGCGTGACCTGCTAAAACGCAGGTCACGAGGCAACGTACCGCGAGGATTATCCTTGTCTGACGCTCCGACCTGAGGAGCGTAATGGCCGCAACCGCGACCGATCGCCTGCGCGAGGAGAACGCAGCGCTGCGCGAACCGCTCGATGTCGAGCGGTTCGCCCGCGCGAGCAACTATCAGAGCTGGCTCACCGACTGGGCGATCAGCGCGCTCGAGGACCGCGTTGTCCGCATTGAGGAGCTGATCGCCGCCCGCTGGTGGCAGCGGCCCGGCGTGCGCCGGAAGCTGGCGCGCGAGCTGCGCGCCTCGGTCGCCGGGTACGGCGACTGGATGCCGCGCGACTTCGCGACCCGCCGCGTGCAGTACGCAGGCGAGGTGCGGATCCCGCAGGTGACCCGCGCCCGGAACGCTGGCAGCGAGGATGCCCTGTGAGCGCCCCGTTCGACGCCGAGCAGTTCGCCCGCGATGCCGTGTGGTCGGAGTACGTCACCGAGGAGAAGCTGAGCCACCTCGAGGCCCGGATCATCGCGCTGGAGGAGATCGCCGCCGCGCGGTGGCCGCGCCGCCTGGTGCTGCTCGCCCGCCTCGGCCGCGAACTGCGCCGCAAGACGGCCCGCTACGCCTACGCCGGGCCGTCGTTCGGCGCGCGCCGCGACGAGCAGGTGTTCACCGACGGCGAGCAGCTTGCATTGCCGGGCGGCGCGTCATGAGCACCATCCGGATCAAGCGGTGGCGGCGGCTGTGGCGTAACCCCGTCGCCACCTGCGGCGGCCGGGTCGTCGCCGACATCCGGCGCATTCGCGTCGACGGCCTGGGGCGCGTGTGGGAGGCCACGCTGCGGCCCTACGCCGACAACCTCGGCCCCGATCAGTGCCCCGTCGGCGTGGTGCACGGCGTCGGCCGCCGGCACCTGAAAGCCCGGCTGAACGACCGGCTCAACCGGTGGGGGGAGTGGTGGGTATGACCGACGACCTCTACCCGCGTCCGAACCGCGGCGCGATCGCCGCCCGCGTGCTGGCCAGCATGCCGGGAGCCAACGCGGAGGCGGAGGAAACACCCGTCCCTGCTAGTCACTACTGCGACTCCGGCAACTGCTCCGTATGCGGCGATGGCACGGGAGACAAGCCGGAGACACCGGATGTGATGGCCCGCTACGCCACCCACCTGCGCGCCCGGCTGCGCGCACTCGGGTGGACACAGGGCGAACTGGAGGAACGCGCCGGAGTCAGCGCGCCGACCATCGCCCGGGCCGTCAACGGCACCAACGTCTCGCTCGACATCGCCGCCAAGCTCGCCAGCGTCGTCGGCAGCACCCTCATCACGATGATCGGCGAGTACACCTGCGGCACATGCCAAGGGTCACCGTATCCGGGTTACCGGTGCCTGGAGTGCGGCGAGGAAGGGGAACGCCAGTGAGGCGCCACCTGCCGTACGCCCTGGTCTGCGTCGCCGCCGCGGCCGCGATCGGCGCTGCGGCCGGATGGCCGTGGGGCCTGCCTGCCGGCCTGGTGCTCTGCCTGATCGCGGTCGGCCTCCGGATCGTCCTGCGCCGTGCCGGGGAGCTCGCCGACGAGCTCGCCCGTATCGAGCCGTGCGGGTTCTGCAGCGACCTCACCGAGATCGGCGACCCCGGCGACTGCGTCTGCGTCGTGCCGTGCATGGAATCCGGCTGGTGCGGTGCACTCAAGACCACCGCAGGCAGGGGGACCGATGGCTAGTCAGCTGTACGACGGCGATTACGAGGCGGAGCCCTGCGATTACGAGGCGGAGCCCTGCGAGCACGACTGCGACGAAGCCTGCTACGACGACTTCGACCAGTGGCAATGCGACCACCAGCACTGCTTCGCGTGCGGCGGCTGCACCTGCCCCGGCTACTGCGACGACTACCAGACCTACAACCTGCGCCCCGCCGAAACCGGAGGAGCGCCCGATGCCTGAGTTCACCGGCACCATCACCGAACCCGGCCTCTACGGCGACATCCCCGAAGACCAGTACCACGCTGATCCCGTCGACGGCGGGTCGCTGTCGGTCACCAGTTCGCGGCTGCTGATGCCCCCGAACTGCCCGGCGATCTTCGACCACTTCCGGCGGCATCCGAAACAGTCGACCAAGAGCATGGATCTCGGCACGGTCGTGCACGGCATGATCCTCGGCAGCATGGCTGTGGGCCACGTGTCCCGAGGTGGTCGAGGCTGGCGTCAGAGCGCTCGCCGGGGCCGCCGTGATCAACGCCGACAAGGCCCGGCGGCGGCGCAACCGGCGCGCCACCCTCCGGTACCGGCGACGGCACCGGATGCCCGTCTGACAGCTCCCGACAGTGGCACCCGCGCCGTATTCAAGGACGGCACGGTGGCCGCGCCCCGGCGGGCACCCGCTCCGTAGCTGAAAACGGCGCGGTGGCCCGCGAGTGAACCGCCAGGGGGCGCGGGGCGTCTGCTCAGCGGACGTCCCGCCCCCCCGGCGCCCGGTTTCCCGAAGACGTGAGATAACCCGAGTGGGGACGATTGTGAACATCTTGATCATTACCGGCATCATCGCGGCGGCCGTGCTCGCCGCGGGCGCGTACCTGCGGTGGGCCGTGCGGCCCGTTGTCTTCGCTTTCAAGAGCGGCCAGCGGCTCGCCAGCGTGACTGACCAGCGCGCCCGCCGCGTGCTCATTCACGCGCTGGCCGACGTGCTGATGGAGCTGGAGGAGCACCATGGCGCGCACTACCGCAAGCCGCTGCTCGACCGTAAGAGCGGCGAGTGGGCCGACGACCACGTGTGACCCGGCCGAGACAGCGCCCCGCCTGCTCCCTTGAGCGACGGGGCGCCGTCATGCGCGCCGGTGAAACAGCAGCGCGCCGAGCACCGTAAAACCGGCTCTGACCTGGGAAAGAAACAGTTTCAGGCCACGAGCTGTTTCACCTGGCGATACGCCAAACGGACGGCATTTCCGCAGGTCAGGACAGGAATTGAGGGCACTTCCTGTCCGGATAGGGTTGCTTCACCTGTTTCACGCCCGCTGTTTCGGAGTTAGTTCGGCCACGATCCCGCGCAGCCGTTCCGCCTCGACCTCGAGCCGTGCCGCCTCGCCCCCGAGCCGCGTCACTTCCTGTGCCCACTCCAGGAGCGAATGGGTTTCCAGGTGAGCCCGGCTGATCTCCTCGAGGGCAGCGAAGTGCTTCGCCAGGATGTCCGCGGCCACCTCGTCGGCGGTCGCCCCGGACCCTTCCGGCAGCGGCCCGTCGTGGTGCTGCCACGAGCACAGCGGGCAGTACGAGATGATCTTGGCCCCCGGCGGGAACTCGTATCGTGCGAGTGGTTCGCTCATGCGCCCATGCTAGGCGGGGCAGCCGGGCGGGACTCGAACCCGCACACTCCGATCTCAGGACGTCAGGGGGAATCTCGCCGCGCGGGGTCCGGTACGCCTCGGCCAGCTCGCGGCCGTCCGGCGTGCCGGACACCGCGGCGGCGATCTCGCGGACGCGCGGCGCGTCGACGGGCGCCAGGCGGCCAGAGCGCACCGCGGCGAGGGCAACCTCGGTCGCCTCGTCGAGCTTTCCCGCGGTGACGAGCGCCAGGCCGAGGTCGAGCCGGGCGAGCGCGATCCGGCGCGGGCGCGGCGATCCGCCGTCCGGGCGCTCCAGCGCGCCGAGGATGTCCCGTGCCGCGCGCCCTTCCTGCGCGACCGGCTGGATGTACGCGCTGCTGTGCTGCGGGGCGATCTCCTGCGCGGCGCGCGCCAGGGCGACGGCCTCGCGGTAGCCGCCGCGGGTCAGCGCCTGCCACGCGCGGGTCTCGGCGCACCACGCCGCGATCTCGTCGTGCTCCGTCTCACGGGCGAGCTGCGCGGCCGTCCGCAGGTACGCCTCGGCCGCGATCTCCTGTCAGAAGCCTCAGTCGCGGATGCCGTCAGGAACTCCTAGTCCTGACTGGAGTTGGGGTTTGCTAGGAGTTGGGGCTGCGGGCCTGCCGTCTCGCCGTCGACGGCGGCGAACGACGCGGCGATTTCCACGCCCTCCAGCTCAGTCTGGAGCCAGGCGCGCGCGGCCTGGGACTGCTCGCTGTAGCCGACCTGGCCGAGCTGCCGCGCGAGCTCAAGCCGGGCGCTGACGACAAGGCCCGCGAGCGGAGCGGCCAGCCCCGCAAGCTCGGCGCTGGTTACGGGGCACGGCGGCGCGTCGGCCGGATCGCCGCCGGCCGCGAGCCATTGACCGTGGTCTACCGACCACAGGACGAACCGGAGCGCGCTGGCCGCCCCGAGTAGTTCTTCCTGCGTCATCCGGCCCTCCCTGGGAGCACGAACCCGGTACCGGGGTTGTTCAGCCCCCACCGGAGCACGGCTTCCTGAACGGCGGCCTGGATGTACTGGTAGAACTGCGGCGAGTTGAGACCGCTCGTCCCGGCGTTGAACGCCACGGACAGCGGCACCGTGACATTGATCCTGCCGCCGGCCGTGCTGCCCGCTGGCATGAGCGCGGCGCCGGTGCCGGTCCCGGCCGCCGCCACCTGGCCGCCGACGCCGGCCATCGTCGCTTTCACCTGCGCCGCCATCGACTTGACGCCGTTGATGTAGCCGAGCATGGTATTGACGCCGTGCATGAAGAAGACGCGGCTGGGGCTGAAGATGTGCAGCGCGGACGCGAAGGTGTGCTCGACGTCACCGGCGAGGCCGCCGACGTACGACAGCAGCGGGCCCGCCTGGTCCTCGATGCCGTGAATGAGGCCCATGACGATGTTGCGACCCATGTTGTACAACCCGGCCGGCAGCGCGGCCAGCTGCGACAGGATCCGGCCCGGCAGCCGCCCGAAGTACCCGGTCACCGCGTCGGTGACCTGCGACGTCAGGCGCGCGAACTCCGCCCAGCGCGCCGCGATGAACGAGATCAGGAATTCCGCCGGCCCCAGCAGCACCGTGGAAATGATCGCCGCGAGCAGCCGCCAGTGCGAATCGACCCACTTGACCAGCTCGTCGGCCCCGGCCATGAACGGCTGGATCAGGCGGCCGTCGATGAAGTGCCAGGCGTCGAGGCCGACCGTCTTGACGACCGACCAGACCTCTTTCCAGTGCGTGGCCAGCAGCACGATGACCGCGATCAGCGCGACGATCGCGATGCCGATACCGAGCGTGGCGAGGTTCTCGGCCACGAACGCGGCCATCGCGCTGGCGGCCTGCGCGATGTTCTGCGCGATGAACTGCGCGGTCGCGACGGCGTGCTCGGCTATCCACGTTCCCGTGGCCACGGTTGCCCGCCAGAGGCCCTGCGCCACGGTGGAGGCGAACGACACGACGGATGACGCGGCGGCCGGGAGGCCGGTCACCACGTCGTAGAGCGCGCTGAACCCGTCCTTCGCCTCGGTCAGGACGTTCTTGAGCTTGACGAAGGCGACCCCCGACAGCACGGTGCCGATGACGAGGGCGAAGGCGATCGCCGCGGCACGGTTGCGGGCGATCACGCCGAACAGGTCACGCAGCGGGCCGAGAACGGCTTCGAGGGCAGGCAGCAGCACCAGGCCGAGCTCGTCGCCCATCGCCTCCGTCGTCTTGACGAGCTCGCTCAGCTCGACGCCCGCCTGCTTCTGGTAGGCGCCCCACCCGGCGACGTCGCTGCCGCTGGTCTTCGCTGCGGCACCGATCGTCTTCACGTTGTCGGCAAAGGTTTTCGCGTGGCTGCCGGTCAGCATCAGCGCCACGTTCAGGCCGGTCGCGCCGCCGGTCAGCTCGGCCATCGCGCCCGCATAGGTCTGCTTGAGGCCCGTCGCCGACGTCGCCGCCGTCTCGAACAGGCTGATCAGCTTGGCCTGTTCCGGATTCAGGCCGTACACCGCTGTCCGCAGCTGCTGGGTGCTGATCGTCCCTGCCATGATCTCGCGGGCGAGCCCCTGCGCCTGCGGGGTCATCTCCTTCATGTAGCCGAGCATCACCATGCCGCCGCTGGTGTTCTTCAGGATGGCGTCGGTGTACTCCTGCATCACGCCGGTCAGCCCCACCTTGCCGACGCTGGCGCTGACCTCGTTAGCGTTCAGGCCGAGGGCGCGCATCTCAGCCGAGGCGGTCCCGGACGGCTTGAGGATGTTCCGGATCACGTTGGCCAGGTCCTGCGTGGACTGCTGCGCCGACATGCCCATACCGGTCATCGTGGCGAGCGCGCCGCCCACCTGGTCGAACGAGATGTGCGCGGCGGCGGCGAAGGGCAGCACGGCGGACAGCGACGACGCCAGGTCTTCCATCGTCATCTTGCCCTGGCCGACGGTGGCCAGCATCTGCTGGGTGAAGCTGGTGGCGTGGCTGGCGCTGAGCCCGTAGGCGTTCAGGCCGGACGTGACCGCGTTGGCGACGTCGTACAGGTTGGCCTGCTCCATCGCCGCGCCCTGCCCGGCGGCCTTCAGCACCTCGAGGCCCGCGGCACCGTGGAACCCGGCCGACTCCACCATGTACATGCCGCTGGAGAGGCTGGTGACGCTCTGGTTGGTGGCGTCCGTCATGCCGAGGATGCCCTGCTGCACCATGGTCAGGTTCTTGGCGGACTCGCCCGCGGTGGTCACCAGGCGCGTGGTGGCCTGCTGGAAGCTCATCGCGCCCTTGACCGCCAGCCCCGCGCCGACGGCGACGGCCACCAGCGCCAGCTTGTACTTGGCGCCCATGCCCTCGGCGGCGTCGCCCGCCAGGTCATCCTTCGCCGCCACCGTCTCGGCGGCCTCGCCCTGGGTCGCCGCGCTCGCCGCGGCGGCCTCGGCCGCCTCGCCTTCGGCCGCGGCAAGGCGCTCCTGCGCGTCGATCGCGGCGATGGTCGCTTCGCTTGCCCGGTCGAGGGCCGCGCCGTAGGTAGTCTGCGCGTCGGCTATGTCCTCGGCGCTGGCGCCCGCGTCGGCCTGGACCTCGGCCAGCCGCGCCGACGCTTCCTCAAGGTCGGTAGCGGCCACCGTGGCGGCCGATGACGCCTCGACGTACGACGAGAACGCCTCTTCGGCGACCGACGAGGATTCCTCGGCCGTCTCGGCGAGCTGCGCGGATGCCTCCTGCAGCTCGCGGACGTTGGCTACTGCTTCCTCAACATCCGCAATGAACGCGAGGGCGACGTCCTCTTCCATCAGCTCACCTCCTCACGGCCGCCGGTGCTCCGCTTGTGTCCCCGGCCCGGCCGGTCGCGTCATAGCCAGGCCGGGGAGTCATGGTCACGCGCCGCTCAGCCCGGCCACGGCGTAAAGCCGAGCGCGCCAGGACGTACCGCCGTCTGCGCGCGCTGCCGTTCCGGGTCGGGCGGCGCGAGCGGCCGGCCGTGGCTGTCGACGCTGACGGCGGCAGGCCAGTGCGCGGGATGCTCCACCGAAGGCGGGGGCGGGGGCGGCGCGGCGCGCAGTTGCCGCATGCGCTCGCGTTCAGCGGCGATCACGGCCGGATCCGGCGGCAGCCAGCCGAACGCCTCACCCAGGCACGTGGCGACGGCCTCAGTACGCCCGATGCGCGCCTCGCTGATCGCTCGCGAAAGCGCCACCGGCTTCCCCGCGGAAAAGGCGTTGTCCACCCACAGGGCAGTGGAGCGCGCCGGCGGCGCGACCGGGACGCGCTCGCCGAGAGCCAGCGCCCGGTTCGCCGTGTCCTGCCCGAGCTGCTCCGTGCGCTCCGTGGCGGCGCGCTCGTCGGCCAGGGCCGCCGTGAACTCCTCGGCCGCCCGCCTGACGGCCAGCACGGCGGCGCGCATGCGATCGCCGGTAGCCGCGCACACGGTGTCCCGCTCCGCTACCGCGGCTTCAAGCTGGTCCCGCATCTCCGCCAGGTCGCGCATTGCCCGCACCTGCGCGATGCGGACGTCGACGGCGGCCACTCGGTCGGCGGCGATCTGCGCGGACGTCTCACTGTCGGCGAGGTCGGCCTCAGCGTCCGCCCGCCTCGGCCGCAGCGGCGCCGCGTCCTTCCCCTCGGTGAGCAGTTCCACGCGCTCGGTTTCCAGGTCGGCCAGCGCCTGGCGGCTCGCTGCCGCGCGGTCCCCGTAGGTCTGCAAGAGGTCCGCGAGGCGGTCGCGCTCGGCCTGAAGCTCCCCCAGCTCGCCGGGGGACTCGCGCAGCGGGTGCTGCGCGGTCAGCTCGAACGCCCCGGCGGCCTCGTGCTCGTCGCGAGCGGGCGCCGCCGGTGCTTCCGGCTCGTCAGGGGTGCCGCCGGCGCGCTCCAGGCGCTCGCGCAGCCGGTGCGCAGTCGACGCCGAGCAGCCGAGCTCGTCGGCGACCTCGCGTTCACTGCGCCCGGCGGCGAACAGCTCGGCGGCGCGCTGCTCCTGCTCGGGGGTCAGCCTGCGGCCCGGTCCGCTGGTGTCCGCGCTCATGTTCCTGCTCCTCCGTAGTTGGCCGTGTTGTTGAGCACGGCCGCGAGGGTCGCGCCGAACGAGGCGATGTCGGCGCCATGGCAGGGCACTGAGACCCAGCCGGGAGTGATGTGGACCTGCGGGCATCCGGCCTGCGCGGCCGTCGCGCCGACCGCCAGCTGATACCGCTTGGCTGCCGACAGCGCCGTCGCCACCTGCGTGGTCACCGTCATGACGCACGCTCCTGGCGCGCCAGCTCGAGATAGCCGCGCCTCAGTTCCGGATCGGTCACGACTGCCGCTTTCCGCTCGTACTCGGCGGCCTTCGACAGGCCTGCCGCTCCGGCGCTCTTCGCCAGGCTGTTCTCCGGCGGCCCCGCGACCACGGGCCCCTTGACGAGCTCCATCCGGCCGGAACTGATATCCCGGTGCATGCTGGTGAGATCTCGGCCCAGCTCGCCGAGACGGCCCGTCTTGGCCAGCTCGGTCAGCGCGACGGCGACAGATCGCGCGGCGGCGGCTTTCTGCGTCAGGAGATCGACCGCCGGGTACCTGATGATCTCGGCGGGCGCCGCCTTCGTCACCCGGCCGCCCGCAGCGGATCCCGCCGCCGACGCTGGCGGTGCCGCGCGCCCGGTGCCGATGGTCACGCCGACTCCGGCGCCCTTGACCAGCTCGGCGGCACGCTGCGAGTCATCGGTGGTCAGTACCTCGGTCGCCAGGCCGAGCCGGTACCGGTACAAGTCGCCGTCCAGGTGCGGGACGCTCGCGCGCCGCCGGTACTCGCCAGCGGCCACGAGACGGTCCGGCAGGTCGCCCCTGGTCATCTTGGCGAGCACCCGGCCAGGGATCCGGTCGATGTCCGCCCGGCGCGCCTTCAGCAGGCCGTCCGGGATCTCTGCGCGCCTCACAGCGTCGCCACCGCGGCGGGTGCGGCCGTTGCTGGCCGGAGCACGGTACTCGCGGCTTGCGGCGCAGCAGCCGCAGGAGGCGCCTGTACGGCGGGCTGCGGCTTCGGCTGCGCACCGGACTCGGTCACCTCGTCCAGGCGGCCAGCCGCGGCGCCAGAGGCTTTCGGCAGTGCGTGCGGGTAGAGATCGGGGCGCCCGCTGTTCCGCGGGCAGAAGCCGTCTTCGGTCAAGCTCATGTCGTCGCCTTCCACGGGTACGCCCCAGCGCAAAGGGGCGTGCAGCAGTGATTGCGCCGCCCTGTCCCCGCGCGCCTTCAGCCGCTCATCGCCCCGGCCGCTGATCGGGCGGCCCTCTGAGGCGGTACCAGCTCTTTGCACAACCACCGGGGGCGGCCCGGTACGGCAAGCTCAGCGCACCGGGCCGCCGCAAGGCGACGTTTCCCATTGTCCCACGCCAGGCACCATGATCTACAAGACATCGCAGCTAAATGGCCGCGTTTCGGCTCGGTTCCTTGTGCATATCAGCCAGGAACCTTCATGTACTGGTTGAAGGTTGGCTAGCGGAGCGCTCCGCTTAGCCGGACATCGATGTCAACCGCCAGGCCGCGCCGCGCGTCTCCATGGCAGACGGTCTCACTCTCGGCAACCCGAGGCCGGGAAGGAAACACGCGATGGGCGTCAGGGTCAGCGACTCCGTGAAGATCGGGCCGTTCCGTATCCGGCTGAGCGCGCCGGTAAGCGGCAAGGGCCGCGTGTGGGGATCGGCGGGCGTCCGCACCGGCCGCCGGAGCTGGACGAGCGTGTCAGCGCCGCTCGGCGGCAAGCGGCGGCGCGGCGGCAAGTAGCCGCGGGCCGTTTCAGGTTCCTGTTTCAGCTTTGCGGCGCCGGCCGCGTCTCACGCCTGACGTCTCAGGCGCCCGGCTGCCAGGTCCGCGTCTGGCCGGGCTTGATCAGGTCGGCCGGCGCGACGTTGCGAAGGTAGCGATCGGTGCTCGCCGCCGCCGCGCGCCCTGCGATGCCCGCCGACGTGGCTGAGCGCCTCACAGAGGTGCTCGCGGCCCAGACTCACCCCGCTCCAGCCCTAACGACGCATGGCCGCTCCAGGAGGCTTCTGACGGCTCCTGGAGGCCGGCGGCCGCAACTGATGCCCGTCGGGATAGCGGTCTTGATCCTCGGCGTGCTTGGCATCGGTGGTTACTTCATCGGACAGAACAGTGGATCATCAGCGGGACCTTCCGCATAGGTCCGCGGCGCATGGGGTCCAGGCCGATGCCCGCGGCGGCACGGGGCCGACCTCCATGGCCTAGCGCCGAACCGCGGCCGGTCATGGCCGGGGAGCGCCGCCACGGTCAACCGTCTACGTCAACCGGGCGCCAGGGAATCCGACGTTACTGAGACGGTGTTCCGGACCGGGTGAGCAGGGTTCAGTCAACGCGAGAGACCGTAAGCCGACTCCCCATTCAGCCGCGTACGCCCCGGCACAGTCCTCACCGCAGAAGATCCGCCCGTCGTCGCAGAAGCCGTCACCAGACAGGAACTTCTGGCACCAGTCGCACCGCTCGTCACCGGGGTACGGTCCGGGCACCTTGTCCCAGCATGCCCGGCACGGACCCCCATACGGGTCTTCGGTCAGGCCCCCGCAGCCACCGGGGCAGAAGTCCGGCAGCAGGCGGGCGATGCGCTCGCCGGGCAGCATGTCGCGCTCGCAGATGGCGCACGGGGCAGCCGGGTATCCGGCGTCGTGCGCGCCGG
>Ga0224573_1000074_pt1 | contig 13732 bp, 18 predicted proteins | sample CRU1metagenome_FD_189088 | JGI IMG/M metagenome (GOLD analysis project Ga0224573, IMG submission 189088) | Spruce roots microbial communities from Bohemian Forest, Czech Republic - CRU1 | ecosystem: Host-associated > Plants > Roots > Unclassified | place: Czech Republic: South Bohemian Region... | reverse complement strand
CTCCGTGGGTTAGGACAATCCCGAGAGATGTGTTCTACTTCATCGCAGTGATAGCATCGTACAGCCTCAACTGCCACCTTTCCCGCCATGATATCCTCCTCCATGCCCGCCACGCCCTCCTCCCGCTGGAGCATTGCTACTCTCCTTTACCCTGAAAGAGGATCTTTCAAATCTTTCTGCAAGAGCTTGTAGGGATCGATAGTTCTCTTTGTTGTGAGTGTTTGATCTGCAAAAGTCGCAGAACAAAATGACGGGGCTAGAAAATCACTTTTGCAGTATTGGGCAGAGTTGTGGTCACTGCCCATATGTTCTGTAAATCTAACAATATTCATTAGGTATCCGGCTCGGGAAGGGAGCTGCTGGCAGGCTCACTTGTCATGCTGAGAGTTGCACCTACATAAACCATAAGGGCCTTTTCCAAGTCTTCGTGTTCTATCGTTTCCCTTTTATCTATCAGCTCACTGGAAACTTCTTCTCCTTGTTCATCAGGTCTGCCTCTTTTGACACCTGATTGTTGGTTTGTCTGTGTGGTGGAAGTCAGAACAATAACTTTCACCTCTTCCCAACTGGTCTTATTAGCATCTTTCTCCAGTGTGAAGTTAGGTTGATGCTTGTGGGCCTCCTTCCGTTGATCCATTCTCTTATTATATATGACATCATGGGGATCATATACCCATGCTCATGCTTTTCAAAAATCTAAAACTGATAAGATCTTATCAGTTTTTTCATAAGCCAATCTAGATTTCACCAGAAATGGCCCAACTTCCTTAGGCAACTTGAATGTGATGGCAGCTCTTCTGATGGCAAAATGGACATGGTCACTAAGAAACCTTTGCTTGATGTACTCCAAGGCAAATCTCCTTGGTGTCAGGAAAGCTGGCAATTTGTATGGCTCATCTTCCATACCATATACCCGGATCACAGTGAAGTCTTAAAAAAGGTACTACTCTCCAGTGTTGGTATCCTTACTGAGTTGGAGTGATTCTTGCATCAGAGGAATCACTCTTGGAAGCTTTTCATTGAAAATGACATAGTAGACAACATACATGAAAAAATGAAAATAGGTTATGAATCCTTTGTTGGTCACTGGCTTCCTCACCATGGGGAGCCATTCGCTGGGAGAGCTATGTGATTTTCATTTACCATCATGGGATGTAGATCCCCCAGGTGATAATAGTTTTAGTGAATCAAGAGATGAACCAGATTAGATTGGTATCTAAAGGATTTGGTGCCCCTAAAGTCTAGGAATTGTTGGTGTAGGGCATCAGATAAAAAGGTACACAAGTAAAAGATAACATATGAGTTTTCTTAAAGATGTTGTAAGGTGACCAGAAAACCAAGAATAGTAGCATTAATTACATAACCAGAATTGAGACCCAATATCTGGGCTATCATAGACACAACAATTTTGGACATTGGGGTCAAAAGGTCTGAGGAGAAAGATATAGGTTAGCTAGTATGAATAGGGGTTCCTTGTTTCAAATGCATTTTAAATAACCCATCTTTTAACTCAGGACTTACACCTAGGAATATGTCAGACAAAGTATCAAAGTTCAAAGGTGACATCTCTGCTCTATTTGGGAACAAGAGCATTCTCTCAAAGGCCTCAGGTGTAAGTGTGAGAACTACTATTCCATTTCTGGAGACTACTTCCCTCTTATCAAAGTCATAGTGTTCACAACACCAGTTTACCAATTCAGGGAAGTGGCTGATGCTTTCTTTTTTGATTGATTGCCTACATCGACAGAAAGGGGCGGGACAACGGACAACAGACAACATCGGCCGAGAGGGGCGGTCCAACAGGGACGGATGAATCACAGCTTGAACGTTGGCAGCCTTACCGATCGATACAGAACACATGGTTCCTACCTCACATACAGCACCTCACATAGCAGACTCACACATTGAAGAGTACTCAGAGAAGATACACGTGTAGAGCTACACATATAGTACTCAGAGAAGATGCACGTAGAGCTACTCACCGAAATACTCCTACAGCTACTCACAGGGAGGGGCCTACTCACAGGGGCTACAGGTCACAGGGACTAATCGAAGGGGACTATTCGAAGGGGACTATTCACAGGGAGAGGGAGGGGCCTAATCCAATGGGACTAATCCACAGGGAGGGGACTACTCAATGGGGCCTAATCCTACAGATACACGTGGAGCTACACATAATGCCTACACACATAGAGCTACTCACAGAGCTACACATAGAGCGCCTCACATAGCCGATCATAGCCAGGAATCATAGCCAGTTGTCTTCCTGGGATGACCATGACCAAGTCAAGCGGGAGTTACTGCAACAACTATTGGGACGTGAGCTGTTACTTCTCTCTGGGGTATCCTTTGAACGGATATGGCATTAACTGAACAGAACTATTTAATTTAACAGAACGTATATATTTCATGTATTGAACAGAACGTATAGAGTAGAGAGGTATCGATAGGTATCGGTAGAGATATGTGGAGAGTATCGGTAGAGCTATAGGACCTTCCTCCGGCTCTTTGTAGAGGGTCGAGGGTAGAGGTACCGGTATCTATCTGTGGGCCATCAATCTCATAAATAAATATATATCTCTCCAGCCCAACCCAGAGCAGTGACCACCGTTTGGCAATGATGGTCTCTCGGCGAACCCATGTGCCTCACTCACTTGGTTCCGTACCTTCCCGTACTTATTCCCGTCCCGTACTTTTCGTCCCGTAGCTTCTTCCCATGTTTGGTGGATGTGGCGTGTGGTGAAGGTGAGTCGGTTCTCTCTCGTGGGGGGCAATCTCCATCCTCTGGTCCAGTGGTGATGTGGTCTTTTTCTCTCGCCTATGAAGGGGGGGGGAAAGGGCATTCTGGTTATTATAGAGAACCGTTCTGAAAGGGTATATTTAAGTAAGAATCAAAACCATTTAAGTGCCCCGATGAATTTACTTGGACCCTTAAATGAAATAAGGAGGTTTTAAAAAGAAAAAAACATTGAATGAGGACCCGGAGGGCGCTCTCCCGAATAGGGGGAGGAGTTTTTCTCAAATCTTTTCCAACCGAACATTGTGCCTGCCCCCAACCTGTTAGATGGTGCTTAAGATGGTAGCATAAGTAGTGGATTCATTAAGGGGGTATAGGTGCGGTAACTTTGACGAGTAGTTCCAGGTCCAGATTCATAGCTTTCAGTAGCATCTGTTGAAGCACCCGTAGCAAAGGAAGCATCCGAGCAAGCAGCTCCAGGTTCTTTCATTGGAGATTTAGGTAAAGCCACAGAGGTGAAGGCAGAGCCGATCCATCTTTCTTCTTTACAAAGATCACCGGCGCTCCCCATGACGATATACTAGGACAAACAAAACCCAAATCCAATAACTCTTGGAGCTGCATCTGCAACTCTTGCAATTCCAGAGTCATCAGGTGATAAGGAGCCTTTTAAATGGGCTTAGTTCCTGGCTTAAGTTCAATCGTGAACTCCAATTCCCGCTTGGGTGGTAACCCAGGTAACTCTTCTGGAAACACATTCATAAATTATTACAATACAGGGTGTCGAGCCACATCCACTGCATCATCTTTCTTGTTCATCGTGACAACTGCATACAACTTACAACCTTTCCTAATACTTCTTTTCAGCTGCAACACCGAAATAAACCTTAACAACACACCTCTCTTAGCTCCCACTAAGATTTGATTGTGTTCTGAATCATCTATAAAATGAAGCACCTTGCCCTTGCAGTCTAACACTGCCTCATGGGCTTCTAACCAATCCATACCTATTAGAATATCATAGGATCCCAGGGTGGTAGTATACAATGACACTTGGGTGACACATACCCCAAGGTAAACCTCGCAGTCTTTAACTAACTGCCCTACCCCCTGCTTAACCCCAGAAGCCATTTCGACCAAGTCTAAATCCTCTTGACAACATGCCATCATCCCCGACCTAGACAATGCATTAAATGAAATGAAACTCTCTGTTGCACCAGGATCTATCAACAAAGAAAAACATACACCATTAATCTTACCTGATGTATTGAGCACTATGGATTGGTTCTCTGCCTAGTGGTTGTTCACCGCTGCATAAATCCGGTGAGCTCTACCCAAATCACCAACCGTGGTCTGGCTCTGCTCCCGACCAGGTCCTCTCTGCACATGCGCACACTCTCGCTGAAATGCACCTCTCCACATGTCCAACAACCCCTCTTAGGAGGTTTCCTCTGACCTCCAGACTGCATGAATGTTGAGCCACTACTTTGCTGAGTCTGCTGCGGTCTAGCACCGCCCTGCTGTCCCTGAGGCCAGTAAGGTGGCCTCGGTCCTCCTGACTGATGTCTCTGAGAACCCGATACCTATCCCCTTGGTGCATCCTTGCGCCTTGCTGCTGATCTAAAAGCACCACCTGACTGAGGACTCTGTCTCTATCCTCCAGAACCTGATGGCCTAGATGGTCTCTGCTGACCACCTCCCAAAATTTCCTCCTTAGCTATAATAGCCTTTTGAACTGCCTCGTGCAAAGTACTAGGCATCAGTATGCAAACCTTTTTTCTAATGTTGCGATTTAGTCCGTAAACGAGCTTATTCACTTTAAACCTTTCTATGTTCAAATGAGGCACATACCTAAACAACTCCATGAACCTCATCTCGTATTCTGGCACTGATCTGCCTCCCTGCCTCAAGGAGTTAAACTCATTCAACTGCCTTTCTATGAATTCCTCTGACAGATAGCGTTCTCGGAAATGCTCTACACATAAGTCCCATGAAACCTCTGAAACATCCATACCCAACTATGGCAGTAATGTCTTCCACCACAATAGGGCACTTCCCTTCTGCTGAAGAATACCCATTCGCACCTTGATATTTTGAGTATAATCTCTCAATGCGAAGCACATCTCCATGTTTTCTAACCATGCTTCAGCTACTTCTCCATCCGCCCCAAAACTTTGGAAATGAAACCTTTTCCAGATCTCTATACACACTGGCATTAGGAGTATGTTGAGCTCCTTTCCCATGATTCAAAGCACCACTTGCTTCCCTGTCCAATCGGTTCGTCAGAGCATCTGTCATTCTCTGGAACGAACGCATCATAGTCATAACCTCTTCAGTAGGCAAATGACCTTGCTTCTCTTCTCTAGGAGGAAAAGATGGAGGCATAGGCTATGGTGGAGTACGCGCACCATGTCCCCCAGCTGTCCTACCTCTTCCTCTTCTTCTGTCCATGGCTGGCCTAGCACGCATGGACATACAATTTCAAACTTGAATCAGCTCCAAAAGCGCTCCAAATTAAATATAATAGATAGAATCAATAAGTAATATACTCATCCTGCTCCAGACATGGAGCGTTCCTGTTCGACGCGATTGGAGCAACCACAAGGAGCAAATTCAGAGCCTCTCGAGCAAGGATTCATTTTGGAAGGTCAAGGTATGTCTATCTAAAATCCTTCTTTATGTTTGAAGGATGCACAAAAAAGACTCTCCTATCATGCTGGGTGCGAGGGGTCTGATCCTTGGAACATGGAGGGTTATAGAGCTATAGATCCTAAGGTCCTAGATAGCCTTGATAAGAAGCATGATGTCGTTGTATGCTTTGAAGGCAGTTATAAATAGATTGGAGAATCATCCCCGAAGGGTTTAGGTCTGGAAGATAGGGTTTTTTATTCTAAGGGTATTTTAGTGGAAAATAGTCCTGAAGGGCTTCTTCCCAATGAAGAGGCCCATGTTGAGAAGGAATTTAAGTAAAAGATCCTTATCAAGGAAGCCTGAACAAAAGCCCTTAAGCCTATTCTAAAGTCTTCGTATCAATTAAGGTAGAAAAAAGATTCAGTGGTTGAAGCAGGGATTTTGGAAGGGGGTCTAGTATTAGACAAGGACTTACCATCCTCTGTCGGGATAAAATCCCATATATCTTTAGCTAAATCCCAGGCAAAGAAATAAATTAGGGAAGGAAAACAGTGAACAATAAGTGGGGTCCTTAGAGCAGGCAAGACCCAAAAAAGAGTGCCCAAATGATCATATTCTCCTTTAATTCTAGAGGGGTCGGGGGTAACTTCTTTAGTTGGAAAGGTAAGGAATTGAAAATCGCTTTCCCGCTGAGGGGAAGGACGGATGAAGTAGTCAAATCCCCCAATAAACCTAGGTCACACATGGTCAATTCCCTGCCCTTTTTGGGGCGAGTCACTTAACGTACCTCACCCACTTAGGGTGAGTCACTAACGTACCTTTGAACTCGTCAATTTCCCACCTTGAGTGAGTAGGTCCGTAGGTCTTGACCACGCCACCTTTATGTACTGAATTTACCATTCCCATACGCCAGGTTATCATTCTCAAATTTCCCATCTCTAGCCACGTTCGCACTCTCTATCATATTTATACACCAGCCACCTTTGACTCCCCACTTAAAGGACTTCATTTCCCTACTTTTACAAAGCACTTCTGCCTATTGGCCACTTACTCTCGTTGTAGGGAAATGAATTGTTTTACTGATCCTTCGGTCGGGCTATTAAGGATGGCCAAACTACTTTTGTTAAATAGCCTATTGCATTGGGCCCAACCAGCTTGTTGAATGAATGACCTCGGGGAAGATCGGGTCCTGCTTCGCTTCGCGCCTCCTTCGGTCTCAATAAGTCTTCGTCTCTATCCGCGCTTGCTTGGCTTGTTGGCTGGCTGGTTCCACTCATGCTCTCGTTGTTAGAGCCGGTTTCTTCTTATCTGCCGCCTAAGCTGTCACCGTTCGTTGTCTCCAGCCTGTGGATAGAGAGATAGAGATAGAAAGAGAGCCCCTGTTCCTCTGATGAGGCCGTCGTTGCAGCCTCTGGAGTTGGGGTTCTCCTATAGGGAGGTAGGAGGGTAGTTAAGTCTCCCTCCTGCGTGCGAGAAAAGAGGATAAGAGAGGAGGGGATACCGCTTTGCTCGTGCTACTATAACCTTTATCTACTAAGAAATTGTGCTTTTTAAAGCCCATAAATAGTTGCATTTTAGAGTCATTGGCTTCGGCGAATTTCGGGTTTTTCAGTAAGAACTTCCTAAATCAATTCCTCTCAGCTAATTGGCTTTTTCGTGCCCCAATGGGGTCCTCCCATAACAATACCTCACTCTAGCCTGGCCCTATTTTCTACTGAATTAATCAAATCCTTATACGTATTACCAGTCTGATCATCCGTGCCTTATTCCGGGCTCCGCAGTAAACCAGGCAGTTATTCTGTTCATTATCCCCACCATCCTAATTGTCGGCCTGTACCCTTTCCTTCCCCCATCGGTCAACTTCCCTTCTATGTCTATAGAGGATCCCCTTTCAGTTATTGGCTCACCCAGCTTGAGATAGCTGCGAAGCGCGCGCATATTGGTGAATCAATTTCGCTTTAGCAGCTGCACCACTCCGTGCCTCAATATGGTTAGTTTTCGGGCGGGTTACGAGAGGCAGATTATATATGATGCTATGGCAATCAAATACTTTAAGACCAGAAGCGTTCACTTAATATCAGCTGATGTATGATCCATGATCGGATCTTTCGGGTGCATTATTGGAGGAATTCCTCTCATCATCAGGGTCATAATCGGGAAGACGCCTGCCTGAATGAAGAGTAGCCGCCATAGTAGATCGAGTGTGCGCTAGATGGAGTATTTATAAGAGTAATAATACCCGTTACCTAGTCTAGGGTTGTGTCTGCAAAAGCTGAAGCTATCCAAGTGGGCCATCGGAGAATCCCTGAACCATTGATCGTATGTGGGGCTTGGCATCTCATTGACAGAACCCGGTTGCTTTAATTTCCGGTTAACCTCCCTTCCTCTGTCTAAGGGGGGTTATGAGAGAGAGCTTAAACCGAACGAGTGGTTAGGAGTTAGGAGGATTATTTGCTATCTTTCACTACCCATTCGCCTTCCCCTGATTGAGAGGTCTGCCGTTCAACAGCCACAGGGAGTCATGCAGAACTTTAGGTTACTCTCTTCTCCTCGTGTATCTCTTATGTTTTATAGGACACAAGGTGAGTTGTTCCCTTCCATCCGTCGGACAAGCCGACAACCTATTCTTCCCCAGTCCCCGTTGAGGAATAACGGGGCGGGTCTTCGCACCGAGGAACCAATGCCATTTCTTTTCGATTAACCATACCTTTCGGACCGTTAAATAATAAATCACTCCGATACAAGTTGACAAGGTCAATCATTCAACAATGCTATTATTATATATGTAATTATGCATTTCTGTCATTAGATCATTGACGAATGCCGGGCTTTCACTGCCTCAAATACGCCTTTTCGAACACGACTGAATTTCATTTCATTAAGTGGGCTAAAATATACGTGAGATAGAGAACATCAGTAGCTTGTGCTTTGACGCCGTTGGCTAACATAGATAAATTGGCGTGTTTCTTTGAACTAACTCTTAGGGAGGAAAGCCAGAACGAGAGAGTAAGGAAGGAAGGAAGTAAGCCAGCCAAGTCAGTAAGCAGTCAGGAAGGATGCAACGATGGAAGCATTGAAGGTTAGTCAGTCCGTTGCGAGTTGCCAGGTTTAAGAGCCTCATAGCCTAGCCTCCTTTTTTCTTCAGTCAATCAACTTCAACTAGTCCTAAAGAAAGACGGACGCAAGGACCCGGCAAGCTTCGCATGCTCATATATACTAATAAGTACTTATATACTCCCCACCCTTACCCCACTTTATATTATATTGGGGGGGGCCGCACGGTTACGGTTATTGACGTGCTACTAATTGAAAGTGAGCTTATCGGGTTATTTCTCCGCGAACCGGTCAAATCAAAGTAGTCTCCAGTTAAAGTGAGCGGGCTGGCTTGCGGGGCGCGAGAGAGAGAGAGAGTTATTTACCGGGCGGGGCGGTATGGAGATATCCCGGTTAGATAGGTACTAGACCGAGTCGGGTTGTGCTGGTCCTTCCTAAAAGAAAGAAAGAAAAAGAAAAGAAAGCTTTCAATCATTAGTTGGAAGGAGCTTAGGAGCCGGAAACACAATTAATACAGGAAGGAAGAAGCCCCAATAAAACATAAGTGGAAGAAACAGCAGAGCCCGCAGCAGCAGCACACAGCAGCAGAGCACACAGCAGCAGCACCCACAGCATTGGCAGCGGACAGAAACACAGTAAGTTTCGGGGGTTCATCAGAAAGGAGAAAGCGGATCACAGGTGCGAGAAGCTGAGCCATTTTGCCTATGTTAAGCCGTGGTTTGACCTTTCACCTATATTGGTTTCGAATACACTCTTTTAATAAGCCTGAACAACCTGTGGTTAAAGCAGCTAAGCCCACAATATAGATAGGTAGATCTGTAAGCTTAGGAGCCCTATAATTACCTGGAAGCCGCTGGGAGCCGTACTACCACTGCTATCTACTTGAAGGCCAGTATAAATTGGGTGGAGCTTTTAGGCTTTATATATTTACATTTAGGCAGTCAGTCGTGCTTGGAGCTAGACCATCAGGAAAGATAGATCATAAGGAGGCTCATTAGGCTGCTGCATTAGGCTGCTGCATTGGATCCGCCCGAGAACCGCTACCTGCACCCGCTACCCCCTGCGCCCGCTACCCACTCCAGACTCCCGAACCCCGATACCCCATACCTACTCCCTACTCCCTTATTATCCTACTCTCCCTCCTTTTACTCCTTATTCTCCTACTACTTTCTACAGAGGAGAAATACCGCGGGAATATGTTACGCTACCGCTCAGGAAAGATATGTTACGCTGCCGCTCAGGCCCTACCGCTTCCTTGTTGGGGAATGAATGAGCAACGATCCGTAAAGAAAGAAAGATTGAAGCCCTGGTTGACAGAAAGAAAGAGCCTTGCTTCCAAGAAGAGATCGGGGAGGAGTCTTAGGAGCCTGGTCATTGAGCGCTACCAACCCGCCCTTCCTTCCGCTACTGCCCGCATCAACAGGAACGACCAACGGTAACAGATTAGCACCGGTAACTTAGACAGAGGAGCGAGTTACGAAATAAGGTACGAAATAAGGAGCGAAATAAGGAGCGAAGGCTTGGAATGGCCAGTAAGAAATTCCCCCGGCGAGGAGCGTTCATCCATATCGCTTCCTTCCTTGTCGTGGAAGGTCTGGTAAGTCAGGGTCAAGTCAGGTCAGGTCTGGTATAGTCTGGTCAAGTGCTGAATAGTTCCCCTTGCGCCCTACTTCCAAAGGAGGACATAAGCTTCGAACCGGATATGGTGGGGTGGTGGAGAATGTTTTTATTGGGGCCGAGTGTTCTTCTGATGAGATCGACATATACACCACATTATTTAAGGAGTTTAGAGATGTCTTTGTGTGGTCTTATGAAGAAATGCCTGGTATCGATCCCGGGATTGTCGAGCATTAGATTAAACTATAGCCATATGCTAAACCCGTTAGACAAAAACTCCGCCCTATTAATCCAAGGAAAGAAGCTGCCATCAAGGCGGAAGTTTCAAAATTGCTTCATGATGGCTTCATTTATCCTATACCCTTTATGAAATGGGTCTCCAACCTGGTTCCGGTAACTAAGAAACAAGGGACAATCCGTGTCTGTACTGACTTTCTTTATTTGAACCTTGCATGTCCTAAAGACAATTATCCCACCCCGTTCATTGACCAGATTATCGATGAGTGTGCGGGTAATGAAATCTTCTCCTTCATGGAAATAGGGAGCTGGATACAGGGAAGTCAGTCATTGGTGGAGCATTTTCCCTTCTGTCCTCTCGGTCAATAGGTAAAGCGTTTAATATAGAACTAAGCATTTCCCGCTCGTCGAATCTCCGGCGAGGTAGGCAAGGCAGCCGGAGTGGTTCGAATGTTCGGGATCTATTCCTGTCTCCAGTCTCAGCTGCGGATTCCTATCCCTCAAAGGAAGGCCAGTTCTTCTTCTTCTTCTACTAGCCAATTCTTTTCACTAGGTGCTCCCGGTGACTGTGATCTACGACCAGCCTTCTTGTCCACATTTCATTCCGTACAAGTTTCCTAGTTTCTGTGATTTCCGTTCTTCCAAGGTAGATACTTTGAATGAGACGTTGCTTGAATCCCCTGGCCTGGATGTCGCATTCCTGGGCCCAGCTCATTTCCCATTTCCTACTCTACTTAAATGGATCCCGTGTTCTTGGCTTCTGTCTTGATCCTATTCAGAACCCATTCCTATTTCTTGGAACCCTGGTTTCCTGTCGGAATCCCTTTCTAATGCTTGCTGGGTTGTTTGTTTGGTACATGGTCGGTCTGATTTACCCATGATGGCTATTCTTCCCAAACTGCTCGTACTCTTAACCCCAAACTCGGTGCAGTGCATTTCTCTACTTCCACGGAATCTCCCATGTCTTCGTACCGCTGCTCCTAGTTCTTTCTTACCTGCGACTGCTATCTCACTGCCTCTCTGTTTGCCTGCTGTCTATCCACTATCAAGCTTGCCTGCCCGTGCTCCATTCCTAACTCCCTTGTTTTCGTATAGCATCAATATGTCCTGTACTGTTGGGTTCTTGTGAGATCTACGGTTTCTTCTCTCTGTTCCACCAATGGCTGTAGATAGTCGAGGGCAGGGCTTGAAATGAGGGTCGGAAATAGCAATAGTAGGGCAAATGCGGGTAGGCAATAGTCTTTCTTGTAGGCAATAGCAATAGTAGGAAATGAGGGTAGGAAATAGCAATAGTAGTATTGAGGGTAGGTAAATAGTAGGCTTGAGGGTAGGCAATAGCAAGAGTAGGCTTTAACGCGGGTAAGCCTATAAAGGGTAAACTTGGAACATGAGGCCGGGGCTAGATTGATTGGGATTGGTGTGGAAGCAATAAAGCAGTTCCTTGTCATTTCGAGCGGCAGCGATAAAGCTGTTCCTTGTATTTCCTTTTCGATCAGTCAATCAAGCACCTTCGGTAGAGCACCTTCAAACGTAAACCTTCACCCTCCACTATCACGGGATGGAATGAACCCTCCCTCAACCATATCATGCAGTCCATCCTTCTTTCCACTCGTCAAAGCAGTCCATCCTTCCTAACCTTTCCACTAATCAAGGCAAGTCCATCCACCGACTCCCTTTCGACCAACCCAAACCAAGCAGATTGATACGGGCAGTTAAGGGCAGTTAGGCATTGAATAAGGGCAGTTGGGCTAGTGTACTCCTCAACGAGACAGTTGGGGCTCTTCTCCTAATTGTGACTGGGGCAGGGCAGTTAGGTGAGGTTATACTTGCCTTACTCCAAAGGTGGGTGGATCTATACTTGTCTTCCTCCAATGGGTGGGTGGATTTACGTCCGGGCTAGAGTGATTGTACAGTCGACGTAGTGGAGGAGGCGAAACGCCGTGGAGAAGGGCAGACTGGTAGATAGATTGATTGGACTGGTCAAGTTCGTATCGATGCTTCACTTCCAATCACCGTACGAACGAGTCACCGTACTGCATGACTCTTTCAAAGGGAAAACGTTACCTTCTCATTATATATGTTGCGTACCTAGGTATAGTGGTAATACGTTTGTTCCTGATCTTAGTGAAATCGTTATTATTGGGACTGGCAGACATCACTCTGTATAAGTGCTGCATAACAAGTGCTGCATAACTGGCTCATGGAAATAGACAGATAAGTGCTGCATAACAAGTGCTGCATAACTGGCTCATCGAATTGGCTTCTGTTATAGAATTCTTTCCTAATTAGCTGGGCTTCTAGGCTGGGCTTATTGATGGTCAGTTTAAGTTAAGGGCAGTAGGGAGAACCTTACCTTCCTTATAGATAGCTCAGGTCCCGCTTCTCTTTTCTTCCCCTCAATCTTTCCGAAGGTAAGTAAGTGATAACCTGACCTTCTACAATGCATCTATTATAGACATAGAGCTGTTGCTCATCCGTTGATTTCAGAGGAGAATCCAGGTACGGCCATGGGATCTCCAATATTATGCGCGTATAGAAAGACTAGTTGAGTTGTTGATCCAACCTAAAAAGAAACCACCAATTGCCACTAGCTCCGGAACGAGCCGAGGGGGGAGGAAACAGTGATTCCGGGAGAACCTAGGGATACGAATCAGGGATCGAGAAAAGAGAAATACCATAAGGCTCAACAATTTGACCTCATCTATTTCCAATCTGGATACTTGTAAACTGTCATTCCTAATGCTCCTCGGAATCGGTTTTCACAACCTGATAAGCCGGGGGCATACCATACGGCTGATGGTGTCATTGGATCCGATCCGTCGCTCAAGCTTCCAATCAGTTTGGCCAAATGAGTCTTTCTACTGGAACCAGTATGTCTGGTAACTATTATGGTGGTGATAGTACATCCCATAGCCATCCTTATGGTGGTCCTAGTACTTTGTATGGTCAACCTACCTATGGGTATCCATCATTACCCCTTGGTCATCCCAGCCCTTCATATGATGCATCTCGCTCTCTAGCATCAGGATCTCGATCTCTAAACTCTTCATATCGCTCACGAAGGTATTCATCTCGGTAATAAGTAACTGAATCACGAGCACGAACAGGCTCTTCATCCCTGGGATCAGGCTCTTCTACTACTGCTTCAACGACATATGAATCTGCTGCTGGTGTTGTATCGGAGACTATATATGATGCTGCTACCTTTGCTTTTGGAACTGCTACTACTGGCGCTACTTTTATCAGGGCTCCGAGGGGAACAAACGAGGGAACCATTCACCCTACGGGGCGGCCTAAGGGATGAACCTACGGGACACCTACGGGGGAACGGGGGAAACGAAGACGTCGGGATCGAATTGATCGAACGAAGAATGCATCGTATAATAATGGCAAGTGCGTCTTTCCCGTATGAATCGAGACTGAATTGAGTTAGGTTCTTAGATCACTACGGGCACC
>Ga0224573_1000072_pt1 | contig 13821 bp, 7 predicted proteins | sample CRU1metagenome_FD_189088 | JGI IMG/M metagenome (GOLD analysis project Ga0224573, IMG submission 189088) | Spruce roots microbial communities from Bohemian Forest, Czech Republic - CRU1 | ecosystem: Host-associated > Plants > Roots > Unclassified | place: Czech Republic: South Bohemian Region... | reverse complement strand
GTTATATATATATATATATAACAATTCTTAGCTGGTTTTTATATCTAGGGGTCTCAAAATTACTCTCAATTGCTCTCAAATCTTCAAAATGTAAGTAAAATAAGGCATATGGGCTTGTGGCTGATGGGCAATATGTAACATTGCTTATCTAGACATAAAACAGTAAATGGAAGGTGGAAGAGTTGAGGGAAACAAATCTAATTGTGAGTATTCAGGATGAATAAATTCAACAATCATAAAGAGTGGATGTATTGAATGCTTAGGCATTAAAGATCCTTAACATTCACACAGGTGTTGTATTTCAGCAATTCAGAGTTAACCATGGAAATTTTGCAAAGAAATTAAAGCATATGAACATTTTATGTATGCAATTAATTAATTACGAAGCTTGGAAACAATAATCAGACAGATATATCATTCCAAACACATTCCATCCATATTGGAGCAAGACACAACAACAGAAATGGCCTGTAAAAGTTGTCAAATGGCTTTGTATTATATAGCTTAATTTACATGGAGAATACAGAGAATGAGTACATAGAGGAATACACATTCACAATAGATGGTACGGACTGAAAAGCACTGGTCCCTGAATCCATAGCCTAGCCTTCTGAATCTGATCTTCTCATCCTCTGAAAACCTGAGCAGCTAGCAGCAAAAATAGGTCCTTCTCCTAAAAAACGCAGCCTTCTGAATGAGGAAATTCCCTCCCTTTATAAGACAAAATTAGGGTTAGGGTTTCCTGGAAAATTCTGTTTCTGAAACTTATTTTGTCACTGTTTGAAAACAGATGTTTGAACCGCTTCATGGGCCAGCTGCTTGTCCAAAAAACTGTCACATAAAAACTGTTATCCAAAAATGTGGGTCCCTTTTTCCTTTACCTCACCGACCCTGCCTAGATTGCTGCCTTGTAGTGCGTGGAAGGCAGTTCAAGTAGAGGCACGAAGTGGGTGCCCGGGGTGGTTAACAGTAAAAGTAAAGCAAGGTAGGCATATCCTCTCCTAACGCTGTCTGTATAAATTCATAAATTGTATCTGGCTGGCCGGGTTCGCGTTCATCCCGTCCCTACAAGGCACGAAGTATCTTGCTGTATTCACTAAGCGATTAATTAAGATAAGTGGTATAGATAGAAGCGATTAATTAAGATAAGTGGTATAGATAGAAGGGTATAGGTATTCAGGTAGGTAATTCGGGGTAGTTGGTAACAGTCAAAACAGTCCAGAGTGCCCTACCTCTTAAGCATTCATTTCCTCAAGTGGTCTAGGGCTACTAGGTCTAGGTCTTAAGGTGGATATAGGTTGTATGGTAAAACACAAAAGGTAAGGTTGTTTCATCCCGTTCCGCCCGGAGGAAGTCTATAGTTGTACCTCCTAAGCGCTTTCATGAAGTTCGTAGTATAGGGCTAAAGGTCTAGTGATTCAAGTGGGGAGGGTGTTTGGAAACACTGAAGTAAAGGTAAGATTGTTTCATGCCATCCCATCCCATGCCATCCCGGAGAAGTCTATAGCTGTACCTCCTAAGCATTCATTCAGTAAGTGGTATAGGGCAGGTCTCTAGGTATTCAGGTGGGTCAAGAGTTTGGAAACAAGGGAAGGTAGGGGGGTTCATAGCATGCCTACCCTCCCTCGTCTTCCCGGCTGAAGCAAGAGGTGATCAGTAAGTTGGGTAAGTTCTATAGGTGGGTAAAGAAGGTGGTTGGTAGCAAGAGACTAACATAATAAACGTAGGCATCTAAAGTTCGTAGAATGCTGCTGTGGTAATGGATCCAATGGGGTTGGCCGGGTGAAGCCTGGCCCGACAAGATAGGATATAGCTGTCTGTACCCACTAAGCATTCATTCAGCAGGTGTTTAGGGATAACTAAGTAGGGTGAGGTATTCTGGTTGGTAAAGCAGGGTTGCTGGAAACACTTAAATAACGGGAAGGTAGGGTAAAGGATTCATAACAATAGTGTCTACCCACCAACTCCACTAAGCATTCCTGGCTGAATCAATTGGTAAGGGCAGGCAGCACTCCTCCCTCCCTCCATCCCTCCATAAACTAAGTAGGGTGAAGTGATAAAATCTGGTAAACATAACAGGTGAATAGCATGCATGCACGTAAGTAAAAGGCTGATGTTTCCAAGCCAAGTAAATACTCAAGGTGTAAGTGCCTACCTAAGCAAGCAAGCCGCTCTTTCAATATCCGCTGGCTGTAGTCCCTTCCCTCAATCCAAGAGGGCAGTGAAAACGATTCAACGATCCAAGACTGACTGTTATTAGCTGTCAAAAAGAGTAGTCCTTCCGGCTGATAAGGGTAAGTGCCGCTACCCTACCTATCAATCACTCACTGACTAATATTTCTCAAGCAAGGTGTGGGCATCCCATCCATTCTTAAGTTGGTTAAGTGAGGCGTAGTAACGATTTTAGGAAGATCGTCATTTCATAAAGTTTATATATGATTGGCGGGATAGAACATTTGCTTTGAGGTTGAGCGCCTTGATGCTGCTATAACGTTTGGCGAGAGGCTAGAGCCAGGGAAAGGGGCTAGATAGATACATTCCGGGAGGGGAGGGGCTAGAGCCATTAAGGTCAGGGAGGTTTAGCCATTAACCATAAGCCATTCGCCAGAAGCCGCCTTTCACCTATCACCTTTCAACAGAAGCCTTACGCCATTAGCCGTCAGCCAGAAGCCATTCAACTTTAGCCTTAGCCTTGAACCTTAAGCCATTCACCTTGAGCCAGAAGACAAGCCCACCATCAGCCAGAAGACAAGCCCACACCGCAGAGCATACCACAAATATCGATATACTACATGGTGTTACTTACGTTGATATACAATTTGAGGAGCTTAGTCCATGCTTAGAAAATTGATGTTTAGAAGTTTGAGGAGGAAGGAGCTGGATTAGGAGTCTTCAGCCAACCGATCGATGAGGAGTTGGAGGAAGGAGGATGAGGAGTCTTCCCCAAACAGCAATGATTGATTGGATTTTATTGATTGAAACCATGTGACCAACAGCCCACCTACACCAAAACTCCACCAGTCCAGGAACACCAGTCCAGTAACACCAGGACCACCACACCTGCTCCCACCAGGGCCATTCAACCATGGGCCTACTCCCACCTGCCCACCAAGACCTAGGGACGTGAACCTCAAGTCCACACTTTGCATCAAGTCCAAAGTTCACCTCAAGCAGTTCACCGGAAGCCCACAGTGGAGCCTACCTGCCGATCGAAACTAACATGACGTGGCATGGCAAGGCACAGACGGGACGGTACACCTCGAGTTTCCAACACGGACGGTATGGTACGGAACGGGACGGTGCAACGAACGGGAAAGGTCCAACGGGCGGAAGGAGGTGGTCCAACAGATGGGGGTGGAACAATGGAACAAAAGACGGGAGGCTAGACGAACAACTAGACGAACAACTATAGCTTTAATAAAACGATGGCTATAGATAGCTCCAAGTCTAACGACCAAGTGCAAACAACTAAGTGCAACTTTATCTCCTGATCTTCGATCTCTATCCCTGCCTCAGATATTCTCTCTATACCTACTCGACCTTTAGGCCTGGGGAAACAGCCCACCAAGAGCTAGGGACGTTCACCGAAAGACCACAGTGGAAAAAAAACTACCTGCTGATCGATCGAACTTGCCGACTGAATGCTTCGACCTGCCTGCTGATCTCTATCTTGCGACCGAAGACCTGAGATCGAGCTCTATCTTGCCGGATCTTGATTGCGAACTGGAGACAATAACTTTACAGTGGGCTTGCAGCTTGCTGGCTTTGCGGGCTTTACGAACATGGATTTGCTGCTTTACTTAGATAGACCTCGATTGAGAACCGTCGATCTCTTCTTGAGAACTGGAGACGCTGAACTTGACACGGCTTGCTTTGAGTTTTAGTGTAGGCAGATGGCCGATCGTTACTTGCTTCGAGAGTGACTGGTGGTCCAAGAGGCGGCGGGCCGGGCGGGCTGGACGGAATGATTGATTGACGACTAAAAGCCTAGTTTGGTAATGTAAACCTTGCCCGGAAAGTGATTGATTGAGTGGATTGATTGAAGAGAACTGCTTACGGTATTGAGCGGCCAGATGCGGGAGGGATCGCCGAAAGCACACTGTTAACCCTCCTCCCACAACCCACCAAACCCAGGAATAAGCACTTGCCCTAGGGACCTGAAAACACCGCACGGGGGACCCCTACCCCACTTACAAACAGAGCCCTGGGAACCCCAAGCCAATCAGTACAGTACCACCTATTCAATTGGTTCAGTCCCACCAGGACCACCAGTACAACTCCAGGGCCTACTCTGCCAACTAACAAACAGGGGACTACACCAACCTGTCACCTGGGCCTACGGAAACCAGTCCAACAACTGCTACACAATCCAGACCAGCTAGGGAGGTGCGAATATCACAGAACGTTACATACGTTCATATACCTCTTTATTTGATTGCGGGTAGGTTTAGTTCTTGATTGATTTATTGATTGATAGAGCCAGGGAAGGGAGGTTTACCCATTCAGGGAAGGGAGGTTTACCCTTAAGCCAAGCCCACCAAACCAGTCCAGTCCCAATCCCACCAGGCCAACGACCACCAGGCCAGGCCAGGCCAACGACCACCTGTAACACCAGCACACCTAACAACAATAGTCACCTAACTACACAACTCCCAGAACTACGGAACAATCCAGACCGGCTAGGTGGAGGTGAGGTAGTGCTTATTACACTTAACGTTACATACGTTGATATAAAAACCGTGTTGATTTGATTGCGGGCTTGCTAGATTGGATGGATTGCGGGCTTGCTAGGTTTAGTGATTTATTTTATTATTGTGGGCTTGCTAGATTGATTGGATTGATGAGATTGATTAGATTGATCGATAGAATGTTCCCAACAGCCCACACCAAAACTCCACCAGTCCAGTCCAACCAGTCCAACTCCAACCAGTCCAACTCCAACCAGTACAACTCCAACCAGTTCACCACCAGGGCCTAGCCAACCACCATGGGCCTACGCCCGACCTAAGAAGTACGAGTGACTAAGTGTGTGCACCCGCGCAAGGTATGAGGCGAACAAGGAAGGGTTTTAAACGCCCGCATCGTAATTACATATATTAAAGCTAAATGACATAAGGCGTATATAAGAAGGAGAGTAGTGTATCCAGTGGTGTGCACTTTGTGCAGGGCAGTATTCATGTCTTCATGGGTTGGCTCATCCTGGCCCAACAATATTAGTGCTACCACAAAGATTCCTGGATAAAAAAAGAGGTTGGGGCAAGCACTCCATCTACTAAGTAGAGTGAAGCGGTTAGTAAAGGATGGTAGAACAGGTGGCATGCACGTAAGTAAAGGGAAGTAGGCTGAGTAAGAGAGCAGCTGCTACCACTAAGATTGAGTCCTCAAGAAGTGTATTTGAAGCCTTTGCAAAGCTTTATGCCCAAAATGCCCAACAGCTCTATGTGAAGCCCTTCCATCCGATCTAACGCTCGCTGTAAGTTCGGGGATTACTAAGTAGTGGGTTAAGTTGAGGCAGGCAGTATTGAAAGGTTGGTAAAGGCAGGTGGGTTGCAGGAGGTAACAGTCAAGGTAAGTGGTACCAAAGAATAAGTAAGCAAGTGTGATTCCAGGCCTGTGAATACTGTATGGAAGCCTGTCCATCCAACAGGGCAGTTCCCACGCACGATCCAACCAACGCCAGGTTGTTCCTTTCCTCCTGTGCCACCCACCCACTAAACTTCCTATAATAAAGTAGGCTTGCTTCTAAAGTTAATACGACTGGTCTAAGTGCAAGTGCCCAATCCAACATCGTGTAGACTTCTAAATATAATAGACTGTTCTTAGTGCCAACCCAAGAAGCCCTTTCCTTAAAAGATAAGGGTATGGCTGTATTGACTCAATAAAATCTGCAGTTCCAACGATCCAAGACTGGGTGGGTTACTTCCAACTGACATTCATTCTGTAGGCTAAAGGTAAATGGCGATGTTCAAAGTGCCCATCTAATCTCATCAGTTCAGGCAGTAGTTCATAATTCGGGCAGCTCCAACGATCCCATAACTGGTGGTAGCTGTCTAACTGAGATTAATAAAGTAAGCATAAAAAGCAGGTCTTCCCTAAAAGCAAGGCACGGAGTGGTTTGTGGGGATCTGAAGGCTATTCTTTTATCTTGCTTGCTTGTTCGCGTGGGGTGGGCCGTGTGGTGCTGTCCTGATCTTCGTTCGTATTGGGTTTCATCCTACTCTTTTCCGCTTCGGCTCCTGCTTACGGGCGAGGAGGGGGGTGGCTTCAGCTCTTCTTCTTCCTCCTTCCCTGGCTTCGGCTTCTTTCTTACTGCGTCGGCTTCTTTATTGCGTTGCTCCTCACCTTCCTTCTTCTCTGGCTTTCCTTCTCTCGGCGGTCCCCTTTCCTTCTGGCTTGTCTTCCTTCCTTTCTGGTCTGTCTTTGTTGTGTTCCTTCGGGGGTGGATGGGTGAGTGAGCGGTGGGGTGCGTGCGTTAGGGGTCCAGGAGAGTGGGTCTCCGGTTCTGGTTCTGAGGTGAGGGGTTATAAGAGGAGTGAGGTGCTAGGTGTTGTCCAAGTGGGAATGGTAATTTTAGGAGTGGGAAGGTGGCGTGGCCGCCCGATCCAAGTGGGAAATTAAGGAGTGGGAAGGTGGCGTGGTCAAGACCTATCAGACATATCCAGATGGGATATTTATATGCATGAATCTGGCTAGGTAAGCTACCTTCGCCTCTGTGTAAAATTCCACTCCGTGCCTTGAAGGAAACGTCACTTTCAATTGCTGTTGGGGGTAGATATCATATAAAGTAAAAAAGTGTAAATAGAGTGCTCTAAAATGGCTATTTCAGAGGTTTCTATCTAATCTGGGTCACAATCAGTCAAGGTAAACGCTCACTCTTCTCCAGCAGCAAGTAGTGGATTATGGTAATAATGATTCCGTTGATCTAGTTGATACGTCCGATTTTACGCCTATCCCTCCGATGTCGTCCATCCCGGTAACTGGTAGTCCTGCTCTGTCTCTTGGTTAGTTCCCGTCTATCGGTTGGTAGTCAGTCCCGCATGTTTCAGTCAGAATCAAATCCATTTCATTGCTTCTCCCAGCCCTTGGTTATTCCTCTCCCAGCAAGGATAAAGGCGCTGAACCTGAGTCAATAAATAAAGAATTCCGTTCACCCTGCCCTGCTCCGTATTGTACCGTCCCCGTGTTGGGTGGATGTGCTCCGTATGGCGACAACTCGACTCTATCATTTGGTGGGTCGACGAATGATTGTGATGTTGCACGGAGTATGGTGTAATGGTGGACTTCCTTCTCCTCTCGGCCAGCGGTGATGCGGGCCTTGTTATCCTCTGCTTTATGTTGCATGGGGTCTCTCTTGCATATGATAGGGCACTTGGCTAAATCGATATCACGTATGTGAACAACTTGTCTTAATCCCTTCTGGTGTTCACATGGTAACTCCCGTAGTGCCACTCACTGCACGAAGCCGTTCACCCGCTGCACATAGAAGCCATTCACTGAAGCCGTTCACAGAAACCATTCACTGAAGCCGCTATTCAATAACTGCCTGCACGAAGCCGTTCGACGCCATTCACTGAAAGCGTTCACCGCTGACTGCGTGAAACCATCCATAAACTGCATGCGCATAGCCACCATGCATGGTTCAAAGCATTCCCGTCCGGGGGTATGGTTCTTTCTCTCTCGGGTCTGTCTTGAAGGGTTCTGGATTGAGCGGATACATCTATCTTTTCTGTTAGCAAATGGGTGTCCCCCATCTCCAGCCCAATCATTTAAAGCGTTAAGTGTACATAGAGCAAATCTCTTTGCGCTAGCGGAGCTAGCCTTATATTGCAACACTGATCTTCTATTTTTAAATAAATAGAAAGGGATCAATGTCGATTGGGTCGAGAAGATAGAATTGCTACTTGCATGGCGGCTACTAGAGTATAGAAAGAAGTCGCCTATAATATAATATAAGGGATTTTTTTGACTTTGGACTGAAGAATGGAACGAGTCTCAGTCACGGCAGACGCCCACTAATGGGGTGTTGCTATGAATCCGGTGGATCATCCCCATTCCGGATCCAAACCATGGAGGAGGTGAAGCACGCACGAAAGGAGGTATACCTCCGTCCGGTGTCACCTTGGGGCCCACGCTGGATTTCTCACATCTCCATCTAAGTATTACCACTCGAAACACTCGATCAAGGGGAACAACGTTGAGTATAACTCATATCGCTTGACTTACCTTCGTTGAACCACTATCAGTCCGTTCTAAACCGTCAAACACGTTTGGACTGTATTAATCAATCCTGCTTCCGCTCGTCCTGGTTCCACTCGTACAAGGAACCACCGGGCTGGCAAAACGGATATAGGTTTCGGTCCTTCTCAAAGTTCAACAAATTGATGAGATCACCTGATATGAGTTCAACGATGTGTAGTAATCGATCTTTATATGGTTTATATCGTCTTACGCCTTCTCCTTCCCCTTTTCTTTATTATAGGCCCTTTAGTACTATAGTCCAAGGTATCACCTCCTTAATAAGCGTTGTGTGAAGCCGATTCGTTCTGAGTTATTATATGCGTAACACGGCCTCGCGGAATGATTACTTTTGTCAAGTCGAATTCCCTCCTATTGACGTGTTGCCTGCCGTTTTTACTTCGACATCGAATCGGAAATCGCTAACTAGCCGACCGACCTGGCATAGTTAGCATGATGTATGGATTCGTAAAGTTGGTCTCTGCATGGTGGGCGACCTACCCCTCCCTACGAGGAGTTATATCTGCCCGGCAACGGCTAATGAACTCTTGCTATTACGATAGTGAAGGATTGCTCATGGTCTGCTTATCAGCCCAGCAATCGAAATAAGTCAATAGGTCGGGTAGGGATGCTAACCTCTTATTCTTATCTTAGCCGCGGGATGCCTGACCAGCGCAATAGCAGGACGAGGTCCGGTTGAAATCAGCCCAGATAAGCAAGCGCTTGGGGATATAAGCCCACCTATAAATAGAAGTACGATACGAACGAGGTACCAATTTTGTGATATTATCCTTCCTTTGATTACAATGCACTAGCGTGGTCATCTCCTATACGAGTCTCCCATGATTGTGATCGTTCGGTAAGCTGCCTCTGTGCGGTCAGTCCTAACCCCACCCCTACCGGTGCTGTTGGTAAGGGGCTGGTGGAAATAAGCCATGCTGCCTTGTTTCGTCTCTGTAAGGTGTCGGCCCGGTCCTAGCTTTACCCCCGTAGGGCACTGCCTTTAATCATCACCCCACTTCTTTTAGTACGGTCCGAGCCCGCTGCCTGGGTAGGTCATTCCTTAGCGCTTGGGCTTATAGTAGAAGGTTATCCCTGGGGTACGGTCATAACCCCATTCTATCTCTTGGTACGATCAGTAATAAGCCCAGGTGTTTACAGTTATTACTAAGCGGTAGTGCACTCCCTCTGGCTCTGCTACTGGGTCAAGGTAACTCGCCCTAGCCTCTGCTGGCTCTGCCCTAGCTTCTGGCTTTGACTTTGTAACTCGATCAACTGGTTCAAATGCTACTGCAGGCTTACCAATAGCAGGCTTACCAATTCTAGCGTCAGTGAGAGGTTATGCTTCGTGAAGCAGCTTATCCAGTTCCAAAGAAACTGATTCAACAGATGGTGCTGCTAGTGCTTATGGCTCTTCTGCTCCTGCCTGGTGGTGCTCCTTTTGCTGGATCAACAGAATCAAGGTCAAGGTGAACATTTGAATCAGCGGAATCGGGGACACTACTGGCTATCGATCTGGAGGATATGAAACTAGGCAAAGTGAAGCTGCTACTGGTTCAACTGGATCACTCGCTTAATCGACTTACTCAACAGAATAAACAACATTAACTGGCTCTGCCCTACCCTAATAGTGCTATCCTTATAATCCTAGTGGGATCCCAATGATCTAACTAACCATATTAATCATTCCAAAGAGTGTAGTCCTCCAAGCCTCTTTCCAGTCTCCCGCTCATGGAGTTGCTTTACCCTCCTTCTGATCCCATGCTAATAGGTATGCGGTTATCTAATGGTATCTATTCATGAGTAGTACTGCTTAGTGTTGTTTGCTTAGTGAACTGTGAAGTGTGGTTTATTTGGTGATTTGCCTGATGCCTCTGTCGGGTCTGCTATGGGAAGTCTCTTCGGTTATCGAGGTGCTTTCCTTATATGGAGTAGTCCCGGATCTCGCTAGGCATATCATGATGGTGGAGCGCCCAAGGCGATCCTGATTCTGCTTCCGGTATCTCGCCTTGTTCTCCGGATCTAGGCTCCAGCATAAGGACAAAAATTAGCGCTAAATACTTACTTTTTACTTTACGAGAGATCTATTACACGCTTCTTAAGGATAATAATCAGATTGGGGATGCATGGCTATATGAGAGATCATCCATTGGGAGGAAAGGCTAAAGGCTCTATAATAAGAGAATTGCCCTTGCCCTGGTGAATCTTGATCTAGATGAGCAGGTTGGGATGCTCCCGGCTAATGTCTTTGCTTCTTTCCTTGATGCTTATGGAGGGTTTAGGGTCATAAACTAAAACTGGAACTCAATCTGCTTCATCTGGGCGAGGTACTGGTTCTCAAACATGAAGAGATGCCGTAAGGTATGGAATTGAGCGAGGTGCCACCACCTTTACTTATTATGTTGCGTATGCTGCTGGATAAAATAATGAAACGGGTGAATGTGCCTATGCCTATGTTACTTAAAAAAGGTAAATTGAATCTGTGTTTAGAAATGGGCGGGCAAAAGATAGAAATGTGAATGCAGAAAGGAGGATAGAGATGGACTAAACGGAACTAACTTATATCAAAGACTAAATGGAACTAACAAACTGAGCCCCACTAAACCTTATCTCTGCTATATCATAGATGATATATATTATCCTTTGCCTGTAATGATGGAACGGAACGAACCCTGTCTAATTAGCTGAGCTTCCTGTTTATCATGCACGATGGAACTGATTGGATTGAGGTCCTGTAATTATGGACTGAGGTTACTAAATCCGAATGATAATCATATTAGTTAGTTAGTGGATTTGCCTATAATGATGTTAGGTTACTAATGAAATTGATTTATATTTATAATCCTATAATGAATGAGAGAACTAATCATCTTGTGCCATATCAGTGCATGTACTAATATGTGACTAGCGAAAGCATGGTAGTTTGATGATTATTGGTACAGAACTATGAATGGATGATAAAGAACTAAAGATTACATTAAAGTGATAGAGAGGAGGCTGGCAAAGGAGGTGGGAAAGCTGTCTCTATTGGCATGGCGTATAAAATGGTCAAAGCTGCTGCTCAGTGAACATGGCTCTGGTAAATCTGTATCTATTAAGCTGGCGTATGATATGTGGAAAATCTCTAGCTATTAGAAAATGATCTGGTAAATTCTCCTGCGTGAAGCTGGCGTATGTATCTGACAATTATCCCCTCTACAAAGGCGTAGGGGAGGGGAAAGCTTACTCTTATAACTGGCGGGCAAAAGCTATTCAATTCAGTGAAGCTGTCGTATGAGGCTTTCGATGTTAACCCGGCGTAGATACTATCGTAGGTATCTGGTCAATTCTACTTTTTACCATGGCGTATAGAAATGGGATATTCTCCTATGTGAAGGTGTATGGGCTGGGAGATTATACTGCATGAACCTAGCGTATGAATGGGAAAAGCTGCTCTTCAAACCTAGCCGTATTATATTTTATGGATTTATCCTGCACGAACATGGCATATGGGATGGGAGGTACCTAGTTTTTAGATTCCCAACCTAGTCCAGATAGTGGGTTAGCTTATACGCTACTAGTTCCAGTCCCTGATCGATATAAAGACGCAGGAACAGTAGTCGACCCAGCAGCAGTAGAAGTAGCACCACCACCAAGGGCATAACATGAAGCAGATATAGTTCCAGGTAAAGGCAGATCCAAAGCCCGTACTAGTTCAAGTCAATTGTTGAAACAATGGTAACCATCTACAAATTCGACCTTCCAATGCAGGATTATTAACCAGATACTTCAGTGTGGAGTGATCTATGGAAAACTTGAAATGCCCACCCAATAAGTAATGACGAAACTTTTGCAATGCATACACATAGCTAACCCTTCAACTTCCGTCGTGGTGTAGTTGTGCTCTACTTGTGATAGCTTGTGACTAGCAAAGTATATTGGGTGATCCATATCCCCTTCTCCCGTTTATGCTAAGATAACACCTAGAGCAATGTTCAAGGCATCCACATGTACATTAAAGTATAGGGACCGACTGGGGAAAATCAAAATTGGGAAACTAAAGCAAGCTTCTCCTTTGGTATCATGAAAGAAGTTTCACACTCTACAGTCCATTGAAAGGCTTATTACTTCTTCAGCAGTTTTTCCATCAGCTCTGTGATAGAAGCGTAGATGCGTATAAACCTATGGACTCTGCATTTTTATGGGGCATGCAATAGAGAGAGAAATGGAGCAGGTGTTTTGCTATTTTAACCACAGGGGAAGGAATTCTCTCATGGTTTCAAGCTCGATTTTGAATGCACCAACAATGTGGCTGAGTATTCAGCCTTTATCTTGGGGTTGAAAGAGGTAAATAAGATGGAGATTAAGCTCCTCCGAATCTTCAGGGATTCTGAACTAGTGGTAAATCAAGTAAGGAGGGCCTGTAAAACCAAGCATCCAAGATTGATGCAGTATAGACATGAGGTATGGCGTTTATTTTACAATCATTTTGATGTCATTAATCTAATTTATGTCCCTAGGGAATAAAACCACAGGGCTTACAATCTTGCCAAATTTGCTGCTGAGTTTAAGTCCCCAGATCTGGATCATCTATCTTATTCAGTTAAAGTAATGCGCAAGCCCGCCATTCCAAATAACATTAAACAATGGCAGGTGTTTTAAGACGATGAGCAAATAAAAAGATTCCTAACCATGGTAGATGAGTACAATAATATGAACATTTACTCAGATAGGGAGGATGAAGAAGGAGAATTGGACACAGGTCAGCCATCCAAAAATGTAGTACATGACATGATCAGGGGTCAGAAAGTGATTCAGTTGAAGACCAACTACATCCCCCGAGGTTGAGTCCCCCTGGAGACACTGTTTTACCTAAATGATGTGCCCCTTCTATGAAGCCCGAATTCTCCGAGGTAGAAGATTACAACTTGGGCACAGAAGAACAGCCACAGTATGTCAAGCTGTCGAAGACGCTGTGTTCGGCTGAGAAGGCAAAATATGCCAAGCTATTTAAGGAATTGAAGGACGTCTTTGCCTGGAAATATTCAGATCTAAGGCCCAGTACTTCAATAAATCCTGAAAGACGGGATGAGGGGGACATAGCTTCCATTCCCAGGTACAATCCTCAGCCTCAAGGCGTTCTTTTTTCCACCACGCAACCAAGTTTCAAAAACCTCAAACCCCAGCAAGGGATGCGCTTCTCAATGTCTTCCACTCGCCTGCAGGGGCTCGTTCCGTCAGGCTACATTCGCCTGGCCTCAGCTGAAGCAACTCAGTTGGTAGGGTGGTTGATCATCGGTAATTGCACGGCTCAAGGCGGGATAACGACGAAACTCCTGGTTGGCGATTCAATCAAAGTTGCTTAGCCTCCGCACTACGATTAATATAAGTTTTTCTCTCTCGTCTAATGCCAGTCCAATGGTGAAACCTCCACGCGGCATTGCTCCGGAAGGCTGTCCGAATCTAAAGGCGTCCCTGGTTCCAAGGGAAAAGGACAGCTCAACGCCGATATACAGCGGTAGGGAAGCGATCGGAGCTACGCGTAGCGAAGCGAAAGAGCATAGCGAACTACGTGAGAGGATCGGATGGAGAGGGTGGCTAGTATCC
>Ga0224573_1000071_pt1:7500-12500 | contig 13884 bp, 9 predicted proteins | sample CRU1metagenome_FD_189088 | JGI IMG/M metagenome (GOLD analysis project Ga0224573, IMG submission 189088) | Spruce roots microbial communities from Bohemian Forest, Czech Republic - CRU1 | ecosystem: Host-associated > Plants > Roots > Unclassified | place: Czech Republic: South Bohemian... | reverse complement strand
CAGCAAGTTTAACCACTAGGGGAGAGTGGTCCGAAACTCCCGGAGGGAGGAATTGAACATCTGACCCTTCCAAGGAAGATTCCCACTCCATATTGATTAAAGCACGGTCCAGCTTTCTAAGGATAGTAGGGTCTTCATCTCTTCTGTTCGACCATGTGAAGTAGAACCCTCCATATCTTAAGTCTTCCAGCCCTGCCCAAGAAATGCATTCATCGAGGTCATTCTTCCAAGTAGGCCAATCCAAAGAACCACCCATGGCTTGATTCCGCTTTCTAATTGCATTTAAGTCACCCAATAACAGCCATAGAGTACCCTCGAAGCCGACCGAGCTAGCTTCAATATCTGCCCAAAGCTCAGTTCTTCTAACTCGACAATTATCCCAAGAAACTACGGATACCACACAGCTCCATGTTTTAGAGCTAGAGAAAACTCTACAGTGTATTACTTGATCGGAATGGCTGATAAAGATCACATCAACATCCCGCGGATTCCAACATAGCCAAATCCTACCATTCGGAGACGAACCATAATTGCAAAATACATTCCATGATCTGCCTATAGCATTCAACACCCCTTCTTTCTTACATTCCTTGACTTTGCTTTTGATTAACCCACAAAAAGATAACCCTTGCTCTTGGATGAATTTCTTAACTTCCCTCTCTTTCATCGGGTTTGGCAACCAAAAAGAATAATGAAAACAAAAGAGGTTTGGAACCCTCACACGTATATGGATCCGTCTCCTATCCTTGCCGCTGTTGACCTCTTTCCTGTCCAGCCACAGAGCAATTCGCAGCAGGATCTTTCTCAGGACTACCGTCCTGCCTCAGTTTCCTCTCGTCTCCTTTCTTTCATTCAGCGACTGGGTACGCACTTCGCCATGAAAGATCTTGGTGATCTTCATTTATTCTTGGGAATCGAAGCCAAACGTACATCGACTGCTCTAGTCTTGACTCAGACTAAATACACCTCGGATCTGCTTACTCGCACTCATATGCAAGACTCCAAGACATGTCCCACACCCCTTGCGTCTGGCTCAAAGCTCTCTGCATACGATGGTGCTCCTCTCTCTGATGCAACAGAATATCGTAGCATTGTTGGCGCCCTTCAGTACTTCACTCTCACCAGACCTGACATCTGCTATGCCATCAATCAAGTTTGTCAGTTCATGCACGTTTTCATCACCGTGCTTCTCCGGGCTGTAAAACGCATCTTACGGTATCTGAAGGTTTCTCTTGGCCTTGGCCTAACCATCACTCCGGGACCGAAAACCACCTTCTTTGCATTCTCCAATGCCGCCCTATTACGTAAAGGCTGGCTGTCCCGATAGCAGACGGTTCACTACTGGCTTCTGCGTATTTCTCGGAAAAAACCTACTGACTTGGGTTTCCAAAAAGCAACCGACTCTTTCCAGGTCTAGTGCCGAAGCAGAGTACAAGACACTCGCCCTTACTACCTCTGAACTCTTATGGCTTTCTTACTTGCTACGCGATCTAGCGGTGCCATTTCGCTATCAATTTATCCTGCACTGTATAATGCTAGCGCTACAACTTGGCGGCCAATCCTGTCTTCCATGCCCGCTCTAAGCACATAGAAGTTGACTACCACTTCGTTCGTGACCTCGTCGTCGCAGGCAAATTGCTCATTCGACTTGTTCGTAGCAACAATCAAGTGGCGGACATTTTCACTAAAGGATTACCTGAACCAGCCTTCCATCATTTTCGTGGCAAACTGCTGTCTCCTGCCTGCCTTTCTCTTGAGCGCTTAATTGGTTATACGAATGACTGTCTGTTATTGAATGAAAAACATACTATTCTCGTTTTTTGTATGGGAGTCATCTGAAATGTCTTAAATAAAAAGAAAAAATAATGGCCTCATAAGACTATTAGTCGAACCACTTCCCAGGCTTTAAATCTTTTAAGAATTCACCCAGGCCTTTCCTGATAGTAGTGTGTCTCTATATTAGTAAGTAGTTTCACGCTTTCTTCTTTGTGATTGCCTTTTCCTTTAGGAAGTACGAGTACTCGAGTGATTCCTTCTATCTAGATATATAGAAAGTGTGCAGTGAGGGATCTTTATAGGTAGAGTTAAGTAAAGCCAGTCTTTCTCTTCTTTCTTTTTTAGTTTAGTGACAGTTCATCAAAACAATTGTCCAAGATTGCTAGATCGAGCACGCGACGCGCATAGTCTTAAGTTCAAGAGCGGGTTGTCTCCTCTTCAACATTTCTACTACTTCCTTAGCACAAGCGTTAAGCGAGAATAATACTTTAGAATACCCCTTTTCAGAGATCTCCTTTTTATCTTCCCAGATTTTCCTCCATACCTTCGCCGCCTTGCCTTCTTCATCATGTTGTTCCATCCTTCAGGGATGTTCGGTAGGTGTCCGGGCCTCCTAAAAAATCCTTCCGACAAGAATGCTGCTTTAACATTGTAAGACATTGAACCGTCTCGCTCTTGTGAACACTGATCATAAGTGGCAAAAGCCGCCGGAATCTTCATTTTTTGTCCATAAGCTCTCCTGAGCACAAGCGCTAAGCGATAATAATTCCTCAAAAAAAAGGTGGCAAGAAGAGCCAGTAGGCTGGAAAAGCCATGATCGCCGGCTACACGATTAAAGGAAGGTTACCCCCGAACTCCTCGATGCCTAGGCTCAATCAATACCTAAAGGGCTAATCCACGAAGCGGAAGGAAAAAGACCCCAAAGATTGTTTAAGCTTCTAGCTATGTAACTGCTCTTTCTACTTCGACTAGAGCGCATAAGGCCCAATTAAGCAAGGTTAATGGACCCTATCATATAGCTTTCCCTATTGGCTTTCACGGGGCAAATTTGCCATACATAGAATTAGAAATTAACTCATAATCGAATAGACACTCATAACAGAATCAGCTAGAGGTCTCTATGGCCCTAATGGCTTAAATCGGACTGCCTACCCTGACTGAGTAGGCAGGTAGGCACCTCTCCGAGTAAAAAACTCCTTTTGCAGCTTACGTTCTCTCTTTGACTGCTTCTTTCTTTCGGGAAGGACACACATACATGGTTCATCTTTTCCATTCGGGCTCTTCGACCCTCTCTTTTGGAAGCTATCCAATATACCCTCAACAGGGCTCTAATCTCCTTTCTTAAAAGGTAGACTCCAAGAGAAAAGAGTTGGATGTTTAAAGTTTGCTGTCTTCAAGAGGAAATGGCCAAGTCTGATACCAAGTAAGAAGGGCTACGCCCAGAATCATTCACCGATTGACCGATTGAGAAAGCTCCATGGCTGTTTAAGTCGCCCCCCTCCACGCTCCCCCGTTTCGGTAAGGACCTGAACTGTACCTAATTCTTTGGCACACATGGGTTCATATTTTCCTCGTTATACTCAAGAATTGCCGAGGATCCTCTATAGAGAGAGGAAAGCGAATTCACGGAGACATCTTATTTTCGGATATGTTGTTTTAGTTGATGTAGTTTCGAACGTATCCGCTTTACAGCTTCAAGCTTGTTGGGATATAGCTTCCCTGCCTTCAAAAGCTGGGATGGGAGTATTGCCCGAGTCCTTTCCTCTAGAGGTAAACAGTCAGATAGTGGTGGATCGAGAAACCTCCGAGAACGCATTCTAACCCTTTCTTTTGCTACCGCTTTTTAACTAATCATATTAAACCGGATTGCTTATCCAAGAAAGTATGCTATACATTACTTAGACAAAACCTCAAGGATCCGCTTTATTCTCATCTCGTTTTCGGCAATGGAATATTATCAGCACCCTCCTTCCCTATGGCCGGCTAGTAACTCCGTTCCTATAGTAAGCCAGTTACATAGGTGTACGGTCCAGCCGAGTTAGTTCCCCCCCCACGCAGTCCTTTTTCCAAGAAGATAAGCAAGCAAGCCAGGGAAGTACTCTTGGAATATGGGTTACCGCCATTAGGCACTAAAGAAAGCCCCAACCCCGCCTATATAATCTTCCTTTCTGTAAGCCGCAGTCCTAAGGACAGTGCCTGTTGGAGTACCCGTTATAGTTTGAGTGCTAGGGTAATCTCCTTAAGCAATTCCCGCGAGTTTGTGGCCAGTGACACCATTAGAAGAGAAGGAAGCACTATTTCAAATGAAGGGGCAAGCCAGTGATAAAACTAGTTTAAGGAAAGTCCTACTTCCATTCGATACAGCTGAGGGAAGAAGTGAGATCTCTAGGCGAGAATACAGAATAAAAGAATAGCTATAAAGCCTGTTTTCTTGAGGATCTTTAGAAAGTGATCAAGCCAATATAATATTCCTACACTCTTAGGCAATCCGGCAAGCTTGCAGGTTATAGGCAAGCAGTAATTCTTATTGTAATTGCAACTTTCATTTCATCGATTGGGAGTTATCTTGGAAGTTTTAGTAAAGTTTCCAGCCTTTCGATCTAGTCTTAAGCGCTCTAAGTGCTATCCTAATCTTTTGCAGGCCTGTTCTTGCGCCTTCTCGCTTCGCTCTCATGATTTCATCCCTGCGAGCGAGGTAATGATGCGGTTGCAGACCAGTCATAAGGGATCTACCTGTAATTAGTAGCATTTCATACCATACTCCGGCTCCGGATACGAGTAATAAGAGTTCTCCCGGGCATAAGGAGGCATAAGAGAAGAGGTATACCATTAATAAAAAACAGGACTAACCATAATATACTAAATAACGAGACTAAAGCACTACCAGTACCACCTAGCGTAAGAGTTAACAGTCAGTCCTATCTTAAAGTACTATCATTTATAAAGCATTCTTAATTAATGCTTTTCCTAATCTCTTGCAGGCTAGTTCCTTTCGATTGCAGTAAGTTCCAGACCAGACCAGTACTAAGATAAGCCCTTGTAAATGCAGTCAAGAGGTAAGTCTATCCAATTGCTTTCTAGCGCCTTACCAGGCCAGAAAAAAGCCATCGATAAGCGCATCCCTTTTCTTTTTTCTTTCTCTGGTGGGGATAGTCAAATAAAATAGAATCTAATAGGTAAGAGGTCAATGGCAAATGCAATCCCTCCTCCCTCCTGTGATAAAG
>Ga0224573_1000071_pt1:0-5000 | contig 13884 bp, 9 predicted proteins | sample CRU1metagenome_FD_189088 | JGI IMG/M metagenome (GOLD analysis project Ga0224573, IMG submission 189088) | Spruce roots microbial communities from Bohemian Forest, Czech Republic - CRU1 | ecosystem: Host-associated > Plants > Roots > Unclassified | place: Czech Republic: South Bohemian... | reverse complement strand
TACCAACAGTTCTTTTTTCCCGCTTTCTAACCGCAAGAGGAAAGGAAGAGGTTTAGGGAGAGGGAAGGGGACCGAGAAGCAGGGATCGGACATTCAGTTCAAGGTGGAGAACCTATAGTTACGTTCAACACAGCAAACTACTTGTCTTTGGGGTTACCCTTCTGTCATTAAAACAGATTCAGATACGATTGGAGTCACTTGACAGGGGCATCTCTATTGGATCCCCGGGTTGGCACTAAAGAAGGAGGGTTCCACTTAAGTTTCATTCCGTTCCGTCAGGGGCTCCCCAAACTCTTTCTATTGCGGGCTTGAGCATCTACTTCTTTGTCCGTAATCACTGGCTGTCAAGGTGTATACTTAGAGCAAAAGGAATGAAACCAAAGTTCACTTTTTGTTGGATACCAGGGAAGTACTTACAGCTAGGCCTTCTTGCACTTCAAACCCTTCTTTCTTTTCTGGTGTACCTATGCGTGCGAGTCCACAAAGGATTGTGTAAGAGACTAGTCGGCTGGCTATTGTTCCTAGAGTAGTGTGCCCTACTAATACTAATATAGTAAGAGAAGCGGGTGCTCTTCCCTCACTAGGGTTCTACTGACCGAGGGCGAGTAGCTTCCCGTCCTTGCTTGTCTCTTAGTTTGCTAAAGTAAAGGTTCTTTTGCTCTCCGTTTCGTCGAGTGTGATAAAGTGAGGAAAGCCGAGTCCTTGTCTTCCCGAGCCTTGCTCCTCTAGTTCAGTTTGCCGAGGAACAACCGCTGCCTTCTCGTACACACGAATACCACTCCACGTGGAAGAGGAGAATAAGGCTCATCTCCACGGTTTGATGGAGCAGTCGTGCGTGTTCAACGGTCACTTACGATAATTCCACAACGCAATTACACTGAAAGCTTATTTGCGGATGCTAATTTGAGTTAGTGTTGGAATTCTGCTTTTTTTAGCTCTTGTAACTGAAGGAGTTTGAGAGGAATAAGCGAGTTTCAGAGTAGGCCGAACCTCAGTTGACCGATGATTGGGTGAGACCGCTTGCCGAACGCTTCGGACTGTGCCCTTTTGCCCGACCTGATCTTCTCTTGTTTGTTCTCCACCCTGCTCACGAGTTGACTATTCCAGTATTGGCCGAACTCTTTGGCTGGCTCACACTCTGTCCATGGAACCCGTATTTTCGTCGTATTTGTTACTTTCCTTCTGGAACTGGGCTCCTCCTAAAGCGCGCAAGGGGCCACCCATTACATTAATAGTAATGGAACTCTGCGCAAAGTTTCCTCCCGTGATATGAGTTACTACCCCTTGATCACTTATACTACCCCAAACGTCTGACTGCATTTTCCAACTGAAATGGAAGATTACTACCGAAATTGCATTGTACATCCAGAATAGCCCTAAAAAGACATGATCCCAAGCGGATACTTGGCATGTACCCCCCCTTCCAGGTCCATCACAAGGGAAACGAAAACCAAGATTTGCTTTTACCGAGTAGATTTGAGCGTTTATGTTCATACAACTGCGGTGGTCTTTGAGGGCAGGGCTGTTCCCACGATCTGGTGGTAGCTTTTAAACTTTCTTTCTGTCTTCCTGCTGAACAAGGTGCTCCCTCTAAGCAATGAGGCACGGAGTGGTTATAAAACGAAAGCTCATAAGAAGTTTCATAAAGTAATTCTTATATACGTACTAATAAAAGATTCCTAGATCAACAAAACAGACAGGGTAGTCACAACGCTACGGTAGTTGGTTGCTGTAACGAAGAAAGGTAGTAATATGGGGAGCAAGAGAAGCTAGCTACGAAAGAAGGTATCCAGCCGTGTTTCTGAAGTGATGGCTTTATTTACTAAATCCGGGCAGTTCCCACGATCTCTGCTAAAAGTCAACCCAGCCTCTCGACTACTGAACTATCCCGCAGTAGCATGGACAAGTCCTCCCTCGGCTACTCGACTCTCCATCCATTCCATCATCCATCCATCCCCGCAGGAGCATGCAACTATACTATGAGTCCTCGGCAACTCTACCATCCATCTAGCCATGTCCATGTCTCATAAGTTCTGGCTGTTTATAATCTATCCGGGGGAGTTCCACACAAGATCTCTCTGCTAAAGGTAAACCCTATAAGCTAATAGCCCATCATATCGCAGGAGCATGCTACTACAAGTGCTTGGCTACTCAACCAACCAGCCGTGTCTCATCAGTTCTGGCTTGAGTTCCTAAATCTGTCAGTTCTAACAACGATTCCACAACTGTTGCTGTAGGTCCAATTGACCCAGGTCCGATCGATCCAGCAGCAATAATCAAACTCCTAGCCAGGAAATGACCTAAAGCAATATATATCAGAAGCTATGTCGGTTCGTATTGTCTGTCCGGCAAGTGAATAAACCTCACCCTCGTACCTCAGGAGAGCGCCTCCGGTCCTTATAAGGTGCTGTTTTTCCTATATCTAACCCGTTGTTGGCATGGGTTTGATACATATTCACCAACCGGGTCTCGAATTGGCATTTCTCTTTAGTGAAATAGCTTATTTTCCGCATTTCAGGTTGCACCTTACATTCGATCCAACGTGCGGAAGGTTGTGATCCGACTTCCCTTCCCTTCTCTTCTGAAACAATCCAAGTAAGGAGCGCAGCAGTAAAGAACATAATATATAAAGGCCTGCCTGATGCTAAACCGGTAACTCCAGAAGAAAGGTAGTGCTTGGTGGGGCTCGTGCATAAGGCCTGTACCCAAGGATAGGCAGTGTCCCACAAAGTTAGCCTATTGTATAGTAAGATCCTTGTCGCACTTGTCCAACATAGTAAGATGCTTGTCCCACAAAGTTAGGCAGTGTCCCACAAAGTGAGATAGATTAATAGAAGCGATTGAATGTACGACCCGAAGCAAAGATCAGGCAGTAAGGAAGACTCGACTAGTAACGAGAAGCCAAGCTTGCCTATTGATAAGACTGGGCAGACTCTTCTTTAGAACTCGATCTTCCTCAACGAAGACTCGACTAGTAAGGAGAAGACAAGCGGCTATGATGGATAGAGTAAGGCAGTTCATTAGGCAAGCCGTTATAGATGCTCAAGTAACCGGGAATAACCTTTCATGAGGCAAGCCGTAATGTAGAGTAAGGCAGTAGCCAAGTTACTCGAAAGGAAAGAGAAAGGCGAATCAAGCTTCTTCACTGCACGGCACACCCCACAACACGAACCCCTTTACCGAGTTCCGTTCCTTGCGCACACGAACCTTAGATCGAGGCACAGTTCAATCCCCAGTTCATGTATCATTAGTAGCTGCCCACCGCTATGTCCTTACCGGGGAGAACTACAGTGAATCTCCTTCCTTCCCGGAATGGCAAAGCCCCTGACGTAATGGCAAAGCCCCTGACGGAATGAGCATGGCCACTTGCCCCTGACGGAAGGATTATCTACCTTGTCCCATTATTATCTACCTTAGTGAATCTCCTTCCTTGCCACTTGAGGGAAGAGAATGTTGAGGGAATAAACATGATAGCTACTTCTCCCAGTAATGAATCATGATAGCTACTTCTCACTTCTATTTATATCTTCAGATCGAGGTCGAGGCACAGTTCAATCCCGTTACCTTAGTTCATGATATGAATGTGCTTACCGGGGAAAAATACTAATGAATAGAGACCTTCGTCAGTGGTAAAGTATATCAAGCAAGGGTGGGTTCCTTCCTTAATAATGAATAGAGACCTTATGAGAAGCACGTATGTCTGCCGAAGGTCTTGAATGCGACCTTGCTTCTTATCCATCTTGGTTAAAACCTGGTTGATTATAGCTACTTCTAATTTAGATTTATATCTTCTGAACTGCTCTGTTGACTTGATGAATAACGATGTTGCCTATCATCATGGTGTCAGTTCATGAGGCAAGCCTTATGTAGAGTTCTGTTCTGTCTTTACCAGAATCCATTCCTATTGTAGAGTAAGGCAGTTCATGAGGCAAGCCTTATGTAGAGTTTTGTCCCGCCCGAAGAGTATTGGGAAACTTGACTATGGCAGCTCTTTCGTCCCAAACCTATCCAGCTCTTTCGTGCTTTACTGGACATGGATACATACGGTAACCAACCCATAGCCTAATATTATTCGCATCTTCCCCTTTTCCGATGCGGCAAATTGCTGTTCCGCATATCGGATTCAGTTCATTTGTAGAGGGAGAAGGCCCGCATCTCCGCATCTCCGCATCTCTGATCCGCATTGGGTAAGTGGGTAAGCGCGGAAGTGGGTAAGTGATGGGGAAGTGTGTTAATGTTATTTATCTTTAAATGCCAGCAAGCGAGCCTTTACGATGCTATGACGGCAAATAGTCCTCGGAGCTATTACTGCTATTACTAGGGAAAATTATATTCTCTCGGAGCTATTACTAGGGAAAATGCAAATGAAAATATCATTAAAAAAAGAGTATAATGGGCATCTTCTTATCCGCATCTTATGCTTTCTTCCGCATATCTTATCCGCATTGCGGAAGTGGGTAAGTGCGGAAGTTCTGTCTCTCTGCTTAGTAATTCCTTCCTGTGTCTGTTCAGTGTCTCCGTAACCCTGGATCTTTACCCTGGATCTCAAAGTAGATTCGTAACTGAAGGAAGCAGGGATTGTAGGTGAGGAGGGATGGCTTACCTTACATCGGAAGGTGAGGAGGGAACTAGCTCGACCAACGGGAGAGGAGGGATGGCTTACCTTACATCGGAAGGTGAGGAGGGATTAATGCCATCGGGTACCTGACCTACGACAATGCTATTATTATATATGTAATTATGCGAAGATCCGGGTTGATCAGGACCTTACAGGGTTGACCTTGAATCTCTTCCCGAACCCTTATATAAGGTTACTATGGTCTATGACGGGTTACTTTACAGTAAGGAGAAGCGGAGAAGTGGGTGTAGGTGTAAAGGAAGAGAAGTAGGCGAAATCACAATGCTTTTTGTAGGCGTAAATAACTATTAGCAGGCGTATCAGGCTTCGCCTTCCTCGTCCGATGTGGACGAGCCATCCTTCCTCGCCCTCCTTTGTCAGG
>Ga0224573_1000070_pt1 | contig 13904 bp, 13 predicted proteins | sample CRU1metagenome_FD_189088 | JGI IMG/M metagenome (GOLD analysis project Ga0224573, IMG submission 189088) | Spruce roots microbial communities from Bohemian Forest, Czech Republic - CRU1 | ecosystem: Host-associated > Plants > Roots > Unclassified | place: Czech Republic: South Bohemian Region... | reverse complement strand
GTCATTACTTATGTAGCCCGGCCCTAATTCACTATTTAAGGAGTTTTTGCCCAGAATCGGGTCAAGCTGAAACTCAAAGGAAAGGAAGGGTCGCCTTACACCTAAAGAGTTCAGAGATGGATAGGGAGGTGAGGACTGGGTTGCCCTCCTGGATAACAAAGTCTGAGCCTCCCCTGCCCCCAACCTACCTTTTAGAGTTTCGATTCTTCCTCCAGTAAGCATCTCCGTTTCATCCTTTATTAATTGCCAATTCCCTAGTCTTTTTTCCGTTAAGAGATGAGTGCTTTTTATTTTAAGCTATGCTTAGGAGATGGGATGGTATGGAGATAACCTGACGCAGAGCTAGCTTCAGGTAAGGTTAAACCCGGTAAGGCCGGCGCAGGACCTTACCTGACTGCTCAGGGTGGGTTGACCGGCGCAGGCCCCTAGATTTATTCCCCTCAAATCCGGCAGGACCTTACTTTCGAAGAATTGACCTTTCAGGACCGTCTGCCCTCTAGAGCCTTATCTTCGAAGTCTTCACCTGAAAAGAAACCTTCTTCATTCATTCCTTCTTCAAAACACAGTACAATCACATGTTATGTTTCAGACACAGAACTACCAGCGAGTCTTCATTACATTACGGAGAGAAACTAACAGCAACAACTATGACAACTAATAATCCACAGCGGCTCTAACAGCCAACCGATACTAACGCCAACACCAACCCTATCTCTTTGGCTTCGAGGGCTCTTTAGAAAACATCCGTGGCTTTACTTTCTGTGTCAAGGCGGTTTCACAAAAAAGCTCAAGTTGTTGGTATCGTCAGTACATCTTCGGCCGTTAAGGCGTGCTCCAGCTAGCTGTCTTCTTGCATGCGCGGCGGATCCATCACCTCCTTCTAGCTCACGTTCATTCTGCGCATGTGTTCTCGTTCACTGTCGCTGTCCTGATCCTCGACCGTTGGCCACGTCCGCGATCTTTTATGATCTTCTTTCCTTTGCGCACAGGCGGACCAAAACGAAGGGGCCAACAGGTTCATTTTCATGATCGATTTGGATCCCCATCGGTTCTCAATTCTACGCCTTTAATTGGTAATTTTTAGAGTGCAAAGGAATGTATATCGCTTGTCTGTAATCAGACAAGGTGGCCTATCAATTCTCATTTCTACTATAAAACCTTGCTTCCTTCCGAGCCTACGGGGTGGTAAATGACTCTCTATGAACCTGGCCTATCGCTATCAAAAGGGGTAGGGGCCCTACTAAGACTGGCGGGGGCGGAGAGGCCCAAGGTCAGGAAGGTGAGGCTAAGAATGAACGTCTACCATTAGATATTCAATACAATGACATACGTCATTATTCAGTAGCGAGCGGGTTAATGCTTACATTTTTTAGTCCTCTCTAATACCCTACCCTTTGGTCCCCAAAAAATTGACTTAATGAGGTAAGGCGCGAAGCCCTTCTACCTTCTCCTTTGAGTACCATTTTGCTTTGCCTGGAAGTTGTCCTTTCAACCCAATCTGCCAAAGGTAATGCTGCCCCTGTCTGGTAGTTCTGGACTTATTCTGCAAAACTGTGTATTCTGCCAACTCTGCTTGAGCATCGGGTGCGAAATCCTCTATGGTAGGTAGGACCTGCTCCTCTTCCTGATCTAAAATGGAAGGCTCATAGAGTTTCAAATTATCCACATTCACTACTGAGTAAATGCACATGTATGGGGGTAGACTAAGTCTGTAGGTGTTATCTCCCACCTTTCCAATACCTCAAAAGGGCCATACCGCAGAGCCTTGATCTTATTACCAGGACCCTGTAGTCTTTCCTTGTTCAGCCGCGGCAACCAAACTCTATCCCCCACTTTTCATGATTTATTGGTTCTGTGTTGATCATGTCTAGCCGTATACTTTGCCTGTGACTTCTTCAGCGTCTCCTGTACCTGTAAATGGATCTGTCTAATCTTTTCCACAAAATGATCCGCTTTCAACGCTTCTCCTGTGATGTCTTCCCTCACTCCTCCTTGCTGTACATCTACAACATCCAAGGGCGAAGGCATAAAATAACTAAAGCAAGTTTCAAAAGGGGGCTTACCAGTAGAAGTGTGGACTGCTTTATTATAAGAGTGCTTAATATAGATCAGATTTTCATCCAAAGTCTTCGGATGCTTATGATTGTTACTCCTTAAAAGCTGCACCAAAATCCTGTTTACTACTTCTGTCTGTGGATGGAATGCTATAGATCTCTTCAACTTAGTGTCCATCTTATCCCAAAGTGTAGTCCAAAAGGCATTGATAAATCTGGTATCCATATCTGAGATGAGGCTCCTTGGTATCCCAAAGTGCACCCAGACCTGCTCAAAGAACATGTTTGTTGCTTCTTGTCCTTTGATAGTCTTTTTACAAGGCATAAGAATGCACATCTTGCTTAATCTGTAAACTACCACAAAGACATAGTCATTTCCCTTCCTAGTGGTTTGTTTTCCACTCACAAAATCCATGAAATGCTTTCCCAAGGTCAAGTGGGTAAAAGTAAGGGATGGTTTAGACCTTGCTTTCTATTACTGGGTTTGCTGGTACAACAAAATATGCATCCTCTAATATTAATATACTGTGCTACATTTTATTGCATTCTGGGCAAATACATATATATATCTTTGTAAGTTAGCAATTGTCTTCCCAACACCAAAATGCCCTGCAACTTTGGAGGTGTGCGCCTCTCTGATAAGCTGCAATCTTTCACCTTTAGGAACACAGAGCTTGTCTAGCTTGTAGAGTTTCCCCATTCTGGAGATGATAGTCAGCCTTACTGTCACTTTCTTCTACATGAATTTGGCCCTGTAGCTGTTGAAACACCTCCTTGAAGTCCTCATCTTCTGTGTATCCCTCTTTGTATGCATCATGGGTAAAAGGTTCCATGTGCATAAGAGTTCCCAAAGCTGTAATCTTGGATGTGGGTGGCCTTTAAAGCATGTCCTCTAACTTCTTAGTATTGCCCTTCTGATACTTGATTACTAGATGAAGCTGTGGCAAAAACCCCATCCACTTGTAATGTCTGGTTTGCTGCAGCTTACTTTGGGCCTGCAAATACTACAGTGGCTGGTGATCTGTGTGGATAACGGTTTCCTTGCCTATAAGATAGTGCTTCCACTTCTTAACAGCTTGAACTAGGGCATAGAGTTCCTTATCAAAGGTAGGGTAGTTGAGGACTCCCCCCACGAAACATTTCAGAATGATAGCATACCGGCTTACCTCCTTGCATAAAAGCTGCTCCCATGGCATACCCACTTGCATCTGTCTCCACTTAAAAAGGCTTCTACAATTTAGGCAATGCGAGAACTGGTGCTTTACTAATCTTTTGTTTTCGGACTCGTTTCAATCTTTCTGCTGATTCTTTTTCCACTGGAAACTCTTACCGCTCGCTGTTATGGCGTGGAGTGGTGCAGCTACCACTGAAAAGGCAGCGATAAACTCCCGTAGGTACTATGTATGTATGCTGCCCCAAGAAAGCTCCTAACTTCAGTGACATTAGTAGGAACTGGCCATTTTATAATGGCCTCCATCTTTTCGGGGTCTATCTTTAGTTCCCCTCCACCGATCACATACCCCAAATACACCAATGACTACTGAGCAAACTCACATTTATTGATATTAGCCAGCAGCTGGTGCTCTTTCAGAGTCTCTAACACCTGCTTGAGATGTGAAATGTGCTCCTCCCAGAGCTGTAAACCCATATATCATCCAAATACACTATAATGAATGAATCTAAATATGGGCGCAAAACATCATTCATCAGTCTCATAAATGTAGCTGGTGCATTACATAAATCAAAAGGCATTACCAACCAGTCATACAAACCTTGCCTTGTATTAAAGGCGGTCTTCAAGGTGTCTTCTTCTTTGACACGTACCTGGCTGGTGGTATCCCAATTTGAGATCCAACTTGGTGAAGTACTTGGCATACTGCAACTGGTCTAACAAATCATCAATCCTGGGCAGAGGGTACCGATTCTTAAGTGTAATCTTGTTCAAAGCTCTGTAGTCAATACACATTTGCCAAGTCCCATCCTTCTTGGGTACGATGATGATAGGTGACCCACAGGGTGAGGTGCTTGGTCGAATTACTCCCTGCTCCAGCAACTGCTGCAACTGCTTCTTCACTTCATCTGCTTCCAGAACAGACTCTCTATACAGCCCAATATTTGATAATGGGGATTCAGGCAACAACTGTATCTCATGCTCTACTTCCCTCTTAGGTGGTGTCCCTTTAGGCTCCTGGAACACTCCTCCGTATGCCTGTAGCAACTCCTCCAACTGATGTTTTTTATCTCTGGTACACCCTTCCAGGGATGCCTTTACTATTACCGATTAATCACCCGACTGATTCTCTCGTAAGAAAAGCAAAACGTATTTCTTACTTGCGCTAATCAACTTTTTGGCTTGGTTGGCACTTACCAGTGAGATCTTTGATTTATCTTTATGTGCATTGATGATGAACGGCTTCCCATCCTTGATCAGGCGGTACTGGTTTGCTCTCCTCATGAAGACCGCATCCCTCATATACATGTAGGGGCTTCCAAACACTACACCACACACATCAAGGGGTACTACATCTAACTCCACTTCATCAATAAAATATGCACTTACAACAAATTTGATCTTACACTATTTCGTGACCTTGATCTCTGTATCCTTGTTTACCCATCCCAATGGATAAGGGCTAGGATGATCATGAACCTCCAACCCAAGCTTGCTAACTAGATCGGCTGCTATGATATTGGCCTGTGAACCAGAATCGAATAGAGCGTCTACCCTGGTCTTCTTGATCTGGATCTTTATATGGAAGAGTTTGGTAATCTCCTTCTCTTCCTTGTGATGAAGGCTACTCAGATTCACCTCCTTCTGCACTTCAGCGCAGACAATCTTCTCATCCACATCTGACTCTCCATCTGCTTGCTTGAATCCGGGGCTATAAGGTTCTTCTTATTGGCATCCTTCTTGCGGTTCTTAGGGTTCAGCTTTGGATGTAGTTTCCAACACTTTTCGTGTGATCATCGAGATTGCAATGGTTACAAGGGTTACTTGGATCCTTGCACTGATGTGCAGTGGCTTTCGTCTTCTTGTCTTTCCCTTTCCACTTCTTATCCTTGGAAGCATCTTGGTTCTATTTCTTTTTGGAACCACTTACTTTACTTGGCTGTCCTTTCTTGTGGCCTATATTTTCCAGGTATTGTGCTTGCACACATTCCTCATCAATTGTCTTTGGCTTGAAGAGCATCACTTGCTTTCGTAAATGACTGTTTCGATTGATTACGGGTACTCCTCCCTCTCTGATCCCTGATGAACTGAGCTGGCTGTGATAGCGGTGGGTGCGGGATCAGCCCGCGGTACCAGGGTGCGGGATCAGGCAGGTAAACTTTCATTTTCACTCTCATTGTCACTTGCACTTGGCCCACTCTCATGCTGTCATTTCTTGTAGGTAGGTGGGTTCCTGTGTCCTCGGCTTTCCCTCCACTTTGAGATAGCCTTGTTTTCAATAGCCTTGCTTTTTGTGAGAGTAGGTTGTAGCAGGTAGGAGGGTAAATGAAAGCGACTCCATACATGCTCGCATCAACGTGAAACTACCACTCCCAGGTATATTAGCAAGGTAGGATGGACGCTTGCTTGGTGTGGGTTTGCATACTTTAGCTCTGAGGGACTAGGGTTACTGCGGGTTTGGTACCGTTCATTCAATTCAGCGTTCCAGCCAGGGATTTGATGAGGGCCTAGGGTAACTTCGGGTCTGAGGACTGGTTGCGGGTGGATAAACTAGGTAACAAGCAAGAACGTTTCAAGCAAGCCAGTTATTTCTATAGCATTCCCGAGCAAGTTCTACAATATATGTTATATAGATTCCCGCCCAATCATTGCATGCAGGTTAGTGTTTGCATTCTGGCTGGGTAGGATACGGACTTCATTTTCATTCGATCCAGTGCTCCAGCCGCCGGGGTTGGCATGCTTCTCATCGATAGGGGAAACAATCATTCCCAGGACCAGCTAGCAAGTATTCGTTATGTCAATCTTTTCTAACATCCTCAAATGCTCTTATTCTTCGCTCGCTGTAATGTCACTTTTCATAAATTTGTGCACCCCAACCAGAAGAGGGCATATGAAATGGATTCTTTAATGAGCTCAACACACCTTCGTTCATATCATATATTTGTTGTGGTGCATGCCGCAAAAAAATCGATTGATTCATCCACGCGCGATGACCTATATGAAAGTGTAAGCAGTCCGAGTGTTGGAAGCAAACCCTTATGATTCAAGGTGTTCTGCACCCACACAAGGCTCACAACCTTTAACTCTCCATCAATATCTTTATTGCCTAAATTGCCTCGGCTAATTGGCTAGTTTTTGCTTCGGGGAAGTGTTAAGTAAATGCCTTTGGGGAATCTTCTGAGTTGCGGTTGCTGTATGATCTGGGATACTGATAGACAAGTGTATACAAAGCCCGCCTATTGATCGGGATGGTAAATTGACTCTATAAACATGGCGTTACCTAGCTATCATAATAGGTGGGTAAATTGACTCTATAAACCTAGCCTAAATAAAGAAGAAGAGTAGGACAGAATAGGGATAGGAGAGGGGGTAATAGCTCCGAAAATAGTGTTTTTTGCGGAGCAATTCCGATGGCGGCCCCTTGGTCGAGCGTGCTTGCGCATCCTCTATTTCACTCCGAAACACCGATTCTTTGCGGAGCAATTCGATGGCGGCGATGGCGGCCTTTTAGTTCTTCGAGTTGATGGCGGCCCGGTGGTCGAGTCATGCTTACGCATCCTCTATTTTCCCTCCCCCAAAAGAGAGTTGCTCCTCTCCCTTTAGTCGAGTCCCTACCGGGCCTCACCATATGAATAGTGAGTCGATGGCGGCCTTATAGTCGAGAGTTCGGCAGGCTCACTCTACCGGGCCTATCCTCGCACGTTTACCTCACCCTTATGGTCGAGCCTGCTTACGCATCCTTGGGTTATTATTATATATGATATTCTCGATCGCTTCGTTTGGATAAAAACCAAGAGCTAGGGCAACATCCGAGCCAGCATTAAAGTAAGCATCTCGCTCAGCGTACCTTCCTGTCCCATCTTCCTTACGTGCATTCCTCCCGGTTGTGCACTCGGCAAGGTGAAAAACAAAAAGATACAACCGGGGTAAATAAGAGGCTTCATTCGGTTGGCAAATCGTAGTATAGAGAACAAAGAGGCTTAGGTAAGGCGTGTAGGGCATAGGGTCGTTGCTGGTAGGGGTAGGACTCGACTAGGGCTACGTCAGGTCACTAGAGGAAAGATCCCTAACTTGATAGGAAGGAGAAGCTCATATATAATAGCGTGCACTGGGAAGACCCTTAATAATGCTATGTAGATCGATGATTTCTATAGCATATTTCTAGGGGAGCCATTGGTGGTGTAGAGAGTGTTGGATAGATTGTGTGTGAGAGGTAAGACCCTTATTCCTGCTATGTGGCTGGGGGAGTTCTAGAGCAGTTACGGAGGGGGAGAAAGGTCGGGGCCTTGATTCAGGTCAGGGCCTTCTGTAAGTGAGTTCTTAATCTATCTCCCACCATAAAGAAGTAGCATCCATCAATACTGTACATCCATGTAGCAGGGAGGATATTATCAGTGAGTTACCCACTCTATAATGGATTAGTGGGTTTCCTCTTAGTTGTGCCATATCATCCATAGTAATTGACCAGCTGCTCCACCCATGTAAGTATCCTTCCCTCTCCCTGACGGTCACCATCCGATTAAAGACCTTCAGCATAAATACGTGGATTTATTATCTTATCTTTACGAAGGAAAGACATCCATTCCTTTATCTTGCCAACATGATAGATTAAGGAAGGTCCTCCACCATGATAGATTAAGGAAGGTCCTCCACCATGATAGATTAAGGAAGGTCCTATACCATGAAGGTCCTCCACCATGAATGATCGGGCTCGCTAATGGCTTTGAGTTACCCACCTCATGAACAGCTGTGGCATTGAGTTACCCGCCTTGAGTTACCCGCTCTTGCTGTGGGGTGACCCGAAAAAAGACCTTCCCTCTCGTTGGGGTTACCCGCTAGTTCCCATCCTTCATTCTCGTTGTCCCATCCTCTGGCATGGTCAAGGCTCCTTCCCTATCTGTATCAATCTGTATCCTTCCCTTATGGGCTAGTGGGGGCATGGGCAGTAACATTGAGGGAATAAAATAGGCTCCCTGACAGTAACGGGTTTAGTACTTTCCGGTTTTAGTGCTTGCCTACATTGAGAGGGAAGGCTATGGGAAATAAGACCTTACGAAATTCGGTATTTTTAGTGCTTTGCTTGCCTACATTATTCGGTCAGAGAGAGATAAGGTCAGGACCAGCAGATTGTTGAAAGGTAAGAGACAGAGAAAGCCATCGAGAAAAAGAAAGCACGCCTCGTTCCCATAAGCCTATCGTTCCTCCTTCTAACGTTCCTTGGTCTTGGTTAGTTAAGATCTTGAAGGAGCTATCTATATCTTACTTTCTTTTGCGACCGTGGGACATTCTTAGCCATAAGTATTCTCTTATCTTACACGGTAAGTATCTGTCTTCCTTTTTTGTAGTAGGCCATTCCGGTAAGTAACGGGTAAAGGTCCTAGTACAGTTAGTGAAGGTCTTAGTATGGTACTAACTTACTGGTCAGTGAAGTTCTTGGTTAGTGAAGGTCTTGGTTAGGGCCTAGAAAAAGGGCCTATAAAGGGCCTTGCTAAAGGGCCTATCTTTTCTATGCCTTCTAATATTGATATTCAGGACGAGTGCCTTCTATTGGTCATTGCCTAACCTTGCCTTATTTTATCTGCTGCCTTCCTTGGTTATGGTAAGACCTTGCCTAACCTTACCTAACCTTTCCGGGGAATACCTTCTTTCTCGAGTGCTTTCCTACACTTGCATGCCTACACTTGTAAGAATGGCTTATAGGAGTTACGAAGTGAAAGGAGATTTCTTATTGAGAAGGTATGCCCGTCTACCAGTAAGTGCCCGTCATCTAGTGCCCGTCATTTATTAATGGTAAGGATATTTTAATACGAATTCAGCTATTCTCAACCCTTTATATGGATCAAGGCATCTTTCTTCCTCGATTAACGCCTTTAACCGGTTCAAAAACCCATTGAACTCCTCAATAGAATAACCAAATAAACTTCCTTTTGCGGGTACATTATGTTTCATACGCTCTTTGATTTCATGTATATTCATACGGTTTGTTCTGTCATATTTTTTCATACTCATTGTTCTGTCATATTTTTTCATACTCAGTAGTGCACGCTGTAGTTAACCCCGAGAGACTCCCAGCTATTGAGAAGTGAATGAAATGAATTCCACTTATCAGCATGACGCTGACCACCGCACACAGTATTGATATATTTCTCGTAACAACTCACGGCCTCCTGGATCTTTTGATTCCATTTTGTCTTATCAAATTTTTTATCCTGAGGCTCCAGATCTCTTAAGAGAGTTTGAAGTTCATCACCTGGAATAGGATCATTAACCCAGTCAAATTTCAAAGGGATTGAGGATCGGATCAGATTAAGCATAATGAATTCATTAATGATTCGAAGTGGAGGACCCATTTCCATAAACACTTTAGTATAAACTTTGGAAACCCCTCCTGCGGAAACCGCTGTTGTAATGAAATTATCATGTACAGTGTATACACGCACATTCTGTAAACTCAATTCCTCCACCACTTTCATAGCTATAAAGGCATCCTTCTGATGAATAAAGTTGACGCAGGTAGCCACTTGACTCTTTCGCTTATCCCTATCCAACGTAGGCACTCGGAGAGTAACCCGACGTCTCTTCTTGGATACTCTATCATAGACCCATACTTCTTCTTTATTAGAACGCATATAATCCTGCACGGTAGTGAAGTACGGTATACCATATAGTACTGGTAGATCTATTTCCGAACAGAACCAACCAATGAGGTTAATAAACCTCATTAAATTGATGATGTCTGGATATTTCAATACCCAAAAGGCATAACATGATTTAGCGAGGGAATAGAATTCCTTCCAGAACAAAAGCAGCGAGAACCAAAGAGAACAAAAGCAGCGAGAAGTCGGATGGCATTAAGTAGTTGAGTGCCTTAACCAGCCAATCTCGGCTCCCTCGTTCATTAAGAGCTACCGGATCCGTTGGAGGAGCTACCGGGGCCCCCCGGATGGCCTAATGAGTTAACACCTTCCTCCCTGCTTTTCTCCTTCCTCCCTGCTCCCTGCTGGAATTATACTCCCGCTTTAACCTCTGTAGCCGCCTGCCCTCGTATTCAGGCTGGATTGAATCTCGTATTCTGTCTTTCTTGAGTTAGCCCTCGGTCCAGCTTGCCTTCACTAGTTGAATTCCTCCGATTCTCCGAACTAGTTGAAATCTAACTCCAGGGAGTTCCTCGTTCATTCTCCAATCAAGGAGAATATAAAGACAAGGTAGTGAAAGTCGAGTAAGGTTGGGAAGTTGAAGGAAGTAGGTAGTAGGGAGTGAACCCAACCCAATCCAATCCATGCAATGAATGGCATGCGGGGAAAAGCATATCATCCTATATAGATATCATGGCGGGATTAATAAGAGTAGAGTAAGCAGAGAGCTAAACGGTGATGCTCCTTTCCTTAATCGAAAGCTGAAGTGGTTAATTGAATATCAAGTGCTTTCGTTATCGAAAGCTGAAGTGGTTAATTGAATGGTGAAGCTTTCCTTTTGAACGGGAAGGTAGGTTAAAAGCCCATCCATGCCATGCAGTGAAATCAGATCATCATATATAGAGCATTTATGGATTGGGGTAAGTATAGAGTAGTGGGTATTGATTCGGCGTGTTAAGATCCTTTTTCGATATAAGATCCTTTCTCGATATAAGATCCTTTCTCGATATCCTCCCTCATAATCCCTTGAGAAGCCGGGAGAAGCAAAGTCCTCAGCCAAAAAGAATCAATATCCGTTGTATCAGCCAGCCTGAGTCGTGGTGTAGCGGGTGGCAGCGTCTTTCATTATTTGTGGAGTTCGGGTGAAGTAAAGGGAAGCATCAAGAGTAAGCCAGCCTCTTTCCTTGGCAAGATCGGGGTAGTGTATCGGGTGGCTGGCTCAGCCTGAGTCGTGGTGTAGCGGGAAGGAAAGTAAAGGAAGCAAAAGAGGGATGCCTAGCCTCTTACCGGGGTTCGGAAGGTAAAGCAAGCAAAGCGTCTGATCAAGTGTGTGGGTGGCAGCCTCAGTGGTGGTGTAGCGGGTGGCAGCTTCTTTGTGGTGTTCGGGTGAAGAAAAGGGAAGGGTCGAGAGAGCCAGCGAGAAAGCTTCCTCTCATATTTGATAGAATGCCTCTCAAATTCGATAAATAAAGAGAAGCATGGTAGATTCTCAAGGTGAAAGAAAGGAGAAGGGGAAAGAAGGAAGTTGGTGGGAAACCCCATCCATGCAATGGCAGGGAAAAGCATATAATCATATATAGAGCATGTGTAAGATTGGGCGTGTAATTCAGCAGTGCGGAGATTCTCGGGAATGTGTGTGAGTAAATCGAGAAGCTTATTAAAAGCACCTCTCGAAAGAAAGCCAATCAAATCAAATATCTTCGAGATATAAACAGCATGGTAGGAAGTGAAGGGAAAGGTTCGGTGGGAAAGGTAAGAGGGTAGGTTCGGTGACCCCATCCATGCGAGCAGGAAAAGGATCTAATTATAAATAGAGATTAGTAGATTGGGCGTAATTCGGCAGTGCAGAGTGATTCGGCGTGTTTAGTAACTTCGAGAATATATAAGCATCAAAAATCCCTGGATAAGGCGGTTTAAGGTCAGTAGAAAGCCTTAAATAATTAGATAGTGTAAGTATCTGCCTAAGCGGGATAATCGAAGGTACAAGCATAGCACTTTGAGTTTGTTATCCATTCCAGCAGTATTAACCTAAGGTAATGCCTTTAATTTAAGTCAGTCAGGAAGTAAGTCTAAAAGTAAGTCAGAAAATGATTTTTTATTTTAGTATTCCACGCACTTTGTGATGATGCAATAGCGGGGCGATATCTATCTGATCTTAGGTCCGTTCTGTTATTATTTAGCAACCTCGATGATTTCCAAAAGCGGAATCAAGATATGGCGGGTCGGGCTCATATGATCTTAGTCTTTTCCTAAGCGGGCTCAATTCTATATATAGCGGGGCAGTTCCAATAGATATCCAGCTCAATGCAATAGCGGGGCGGGACAATATGATCTAAGTCTGTCCGTCCGTTCGTCCGTCCGTCTGTCCTTCCTTATTTCCTTCCTTCCTGAGAACCTTTTAGATAATAAAAAGCGGAATCAAGAGAAAGCGGGGTGGGCTCAAGATGATCTTAGTCCTTAGAACCTGAATAATAAGCGGAATCAAGAGAAAGCGGGGCGGTATCAATCTGATCGGAGTGAAATCGTCCTTTCCTTAGCGGGCTCAAAGCTCTAGCGGGCAGGTTGAAAGAAGAAAGGTGGCGTGCAGTAGGCTAAATATCAAGGCACCCAGGAGGAGGGAGAAGAAGAAAAACCTCCGGAAGGCCAGACTCGGGCGAGCGGACCAAAAAAGGGAAGCGTAGACCCGTAGTTTGGCAGCAGAGAGGAGGGCTTTACTTAGCACTCCCTAAGTCCAAGGGTGCGCCAGTAAATACCTCCACCCCTTCTATCCTTTAATCGGGCTTAAGAAAGGCTAGAAGTATGTAACCAAGACAGCTCAAAGGCCCTCTCAATGCGGGCAAGAATCAATATTAAAAAACCTCATAAAATGGTGTTAAAGAGCGTTCCAAGGCCAGTTCCCAAATAAAAAGGTGGACAGTGCCTGCGATAATGCCTCCTCAAATATGAAATAATTAGCCTCAAGAATTCGAGATAAAAACAAGCATGGTAGAAAGTGAAGTGAAAGAAAGGTGTATAAGGTAAGAAGGTAGTTCGGTGGGAAACCCCATCCATGCAAGCAGATAAAAGAAGATCATATATATATAGATTAGTAGATTGGGCGGCGTAATAGTGCTAAGTGAATCGGGAATGTGTTAAAGTTCCTTCGAGAAGAGATCAGCCTCAGAATCCCTAGATTTGGCGGGATGCAGTAACATTAGAATATCAGCCTATAAAAGCCCCTATCATCGGCGGGACTCAGTGGAAAGCCTGCTCTCATTCATTCATATCTGTAGTGGTCAGCCTGCTCTCATTCATATCCGTAGTGGTCAGCCTGCCTCTTAGTGGTGGTTCGGGTGGAAGCCTCTTATTCGAGGTGTTTTGGGTTTGTAAGTTGGGAAGCATGCAAGAGTAAGGTAAGCTAGCCAATTGCCCTAACCAAGATCCGGGTAGTGGTTGGGTGCCTGCCTCTAGTGGTGTATTGGGTTCGGTCTTCAAGGGAAGGTAGAGAGAGCAAGCGAGAAAGCATCCTATTCAAATCAAAGAGATGGTTTTCAAATTGAGATAAAAACAAACAAGAAGCATGGTAGATTCGTAAGGTGAAAGGCAAAGTCAAGTCAAGTTAGTTCGGTACTCCATCCATGATAAACCATAAAAAAAAGATATGGAGCATTAGATCGAATAGAGCAGAAGTTTATCCGAACAATATAAGGGGGCGGGGTAGCTACTAGATAGAGGCCACCTTGAAGTATTTCAATTACCATACTCTTCTGCTTTATGTGCCAGGTAAGTTAGAACGCGTACCTCGCCCAATGAGTAATGGAATGGGATCAATTCTTCCAGCCAGATAGGTAGGGGAGGGGGTCCACATTTAGTAAGGGAAAGGGAAGTATTCCTCCGAGAAGATAAATAGGGGGGTAGACCTTTTGAGTATTTACGTATATAAAGGGACTTATCCCGTTGGATAGAACAATTGAACCTGCAGGCAATTTCTGATGCATGTCTAAATTGGGTTATTTCTATGCGTGAGTTGGGATAAATTGTGTGCAAACCTCGGTTACAAGCTAT
>Ga0224573_1000069_pt1 | contig 13908 bp, 10 predicted proteins | sample CRU1metagenome_FD_189088 | JGI IMG/M metagenome (GOLD analysis project Ga0224573, IMG submission 189088) | Spruce roots microbial communities from Bohemian Forest, Czech Republic - CRU1 | ecosystem: Host-associated > Plants > Roots > Unclassified | place: Czech Republic: South Bohemian Region... | reverse complement strand
TGCTAATAAAAGAGAGATACTTCTACTAATCCATATAACCTGAATAATCTTGCTGCTACCTGCCTGAGAGGAAGGAGGAGGATACGCCTTGGTATCTGGTAATTTCAATAATGAAAGGTGGGCTATCATAAGGCAAGTCGTCACTGCACTGGTTGTTTTACTCGCTAGCTTTTGGGCCGGCTTTTCTTGTGGGAATAAAATAGGAGGGAATGGGTGGGGCTAGGCCTCTCTCTATATATCCTATGGCGGCGATAACTCAAGGCGGGCGTTGTAGGCAGGATTAATGCGCTTAGGCATAAAATCAATGATCTAGAGCTCTAGTGAGGCAAAAGAGACAAACACCTGTCCTTCCTTCCTCCAAACTCTTTCTTTCATAGGGAAGCGTGGGGTTGAATGGATTATTGTGGTTTCAAGCTTCTCTGGTAGGGTAGTAAGACAAGTCATAAGGCAAGTCATATGTGAAATAAAAAGCTATAAACAAGGGAAATATATCAAAGCCATTGAATATCTAAGCTAAGTCGTCCAGTCAAGCCAAGCCAACAAGGCAAGCCCATCCCATCCCATTTCATCCCTCCCAGCTAGCCTGCTCACCAGTCAGCAATCGCAGCAATCCTACCTAGCGAGGCCATCTCCAGCCATTGATGTGAACGTTGTCAAATTCCATTCTTTCAAAGTCAACCGTCACTTTGGATGTGAAGTTGGGTTCCAAGATCGAGCAAAAATCGTGTTTTCAGAGTGGGAAAATGCCAATAGAGATTATTTATCTCAATACTTGCCTTGTAACCGTGGTAGCTATCTGTTGGTTGTTCCCTCGAAATTGAATAACCCATTGGCCTTTGACCCAAACCAACAACCTATGGCCTGGCTGGACATCCCATCCCTCACGCACGCACCGAACCCGTCGAAGCCAGCACCCTACGACGACCACGAAGAGCGCAACAACAAGGATAACAACAGGAACAAGATCAACCGGCCAGAGGAACGGGGAAAAGCAACTGCGCCACCGGACAAGCAGAAAGGAAGAGAGAATGGACGCTGAACGACCAGGAACAAAAGGGGAGGGAATTCTTTAAGTCATCGAGTTACCTATTTACAAAAGTGAGTTCGGGAACCCAGAAGCATAATACCTTACGGAACTCCCAAACACCAATCTTTGATTAGTCAAATCGGGGTTGGAGGGCTGGCTTTTTGGATCGACCGGAACTACTTATTGGGGCAACCCACCCTTTGGCCTTGGATTTAAGCTGCGCACCGGAATCTTCAGTTTATTACCAGATCTCAGTCGGCCTTTCACCAAGCAACACAGAATTGGGCCTAAGCTGCAATGCAATTAGGTGAACCAGAAACGCGTCAGTCTCCAATGAAGAACAGAAATCACGCTAGGGCACATACAAGACTGTAGTCTTCACAATAGTCTTAATCATAGCTAGGTCAATGCTTCAGTCGACTCGTGCCAATCTTCAAATAACCACGCAGGCTTCTTCAAATGCCACAGAAATCGACCTTCCTTACTATTAACACACACGGGGGTTACACGATCTTTAAAGCCTTTTAGGTGTTAAGTGTTACGGTCTTGAACATCCAAATATAAAACCTTGCAACACATTCTTCCAAAAACACATACATTCTCACCACTTCCACCACACATACTCTCTTCTTACTCTCTTCTTATTAATCCCACTATTCGTAATCTTATCTGTGTTGCCTATTGAGTGTTTACCAGGATACCAGGAATACCACTAGTTTACCACTCTTTATAATGTTATAGTATTAATAGTGTATACTGTTATAGTCTTAATCGATCTCCAGTGAAAAAAGATCTCTCCAAAAAGATTCTACTTCACTCCTAGATAGTGGGTATTACTCGGCAAATCACAGTCAGGGGGGGTAGACGTTTTCCATTCGGGTGATTTTGCGTGCCATTCGTATTAGGCAACTTGTCATTTTAGGAGATTGGCTAATTAGCTTACCCCGGGACTACATCAAGCAGGGACTTCAGCTGTAAAGCTATGCCGCCTACATAAAGCTTAGTTCTCTGGTAAAGGGCATACCACAATCCAGTAAGAGAGCCAACAATCCAGACCAGAGTACATGCCACAATCCAGTAAGATACGATGCCTGCCACCAGACCAGTAAGATTCATATGTTCTTAACCATATAGCACTATGTTCCATCTCATCAAACAAACAGGATCACCTCAAATGGGAAAAGTGAAACGTAGAAATGCGAGATCATATTTGGATTATTCCCCCTGTTGATTCCCCCATTGGATCACTGTAGGAGTAGTCAACCCCATAAAGTACTGACTAGTTGCACTGTGGCTGACTATAGCTTTTCATTCCTGCACCAACATAGTTTATGCACGTAGTACACGTAGTATAGGTCACGTAGTATAGGTTATGGATAACTTGGCACGAACACGTTTCCTTCCTGGGCACGGTGGATCGAGAACTGGTGGTGTCACGTAGAACTCCATCCTGTTCACATAGGCTAATAGTATAGTCCGGCTAGTGTACATGGAACCCATACAGCTAAGACGACAAGCAAGTAGTAAATGATCTTTAGTTAATACGTATAAGGAACTCAGCTTAACTATGTCATTACTAATTACTGTTACGTGTTGATTATGTAAACACATGGATATAGTAGTAAGCTTAATTATATAGAAAGGTTAAGCAAGTAGAATAGCTATGGAATATGTCTACCTGTTATTGGCTTCATACCAGTATAAGAAGCTCCCTAATTGATCACATGTCTAACTTGTCTCGTTGTGTTCATCAGCTTATAATGATAGAATACCATTACTTCTATCTATTAGGGGTGGATATATGTTGTAAATCCCGATTGGCCTGTTCACTAATTGATTTGTGATTCCGGGCTACCTCGCCTCGCATATTAAGGCACTAGGTGGGGGGAGCAGGCATCCAGGTTGTTGGGTAGTTCCGGCCGGTCGAAAAGCATCTGAGAGGGGGTGTTTCTGAGAATATAACCCTTCGTTGGCATGGGTCGATTAGGAATATGAAACCGCGGTATCAAACGTGCATTGTTATTAAGGCAAGTAGATTCCTGAGAGCATGTCATTTAATTCCAAATCGTTCCATCCGTCCCTCCTTCAAGCCATCCAACGAGGCTTTCTGATGTCGTCCCATAATAAATCAATCCGGAGTTAAACGATATTGGCTAAAGGTACTCCCCCATCAGGACCATCCGCAGGAGCAAGGGGAAGCTACGACAGCGATTCCTCAGCAACTCAACCATCCATCCTCCGGTGCTTGCTTATAATAGAAAGGCTAATAACATGGTATACCTGCTACTTACTTGTCTTGTGGAAAGGCATGCTTGTAAGGGTAAATAGATGCCATACTTCCCTTCCTAAGATTAAAAAATACCAACCAAGTGTGAAGAATCTCCTTGTAGTAAAAAGCCCGTCCATTCCAACGAGGCTGCTCTGATGAACCCTAATAAAGCCCCCCCATTCATCCGGCAGTTGTTCGACAAGATAAGCTAATATAAGCTAAAGGTAAACCTGATATCTTGGCTAAGATACTGTGACCCTACTCTACTGCTCGCAGGAGCATGCTAAGAAAAGTGCCTTCCTGGGCTACACTTGACCACAAGACATCTACCCAGCTCCGTTCTGCCCGCCCGCGATGTAATCCAGAATCGGGGGGTAACAAAGTAGCTACTTCCAAAGAGTATTTGGCCAGCGGCGACCCATCCCATCCATAAGAAGCACTGCGTGTTTCAGTGTGTGAAGCACTTGTCCTTGCGCTCGGTTGGTGGGTAATGAAAGAAGGTAAATCCGGAGTAAATAAGTGTCAATATTATAGACGTAATAAGAGTGAATCCTAAATCCCATAAAGAAAGAGGTTCTCTTCTTTCAAGCCCGACCCGATAAATGAAAGTCTAGTAGCCATGAAGCTCTTCCATAGAATGTGACTAGGGGTAAGGCGGCAGGTGAAGGAGTAAGGGTAAATATAAGCTATGGTGGTACCTCCGATTCCGATTCCGATTCCTTCCTAAAGTAAGTAAGTGGTTGTTGGGCAAGCAGCACTCAATGTCCTGAAGTTGAAGTTCGTGGATTAATAAATCAAATATTATCCTGGCTCGCAAAGAAGGTCAATGCATTTTTATTAGATATGTAATAACTGGCGAAATCCAATCAATAAAGAAAGAGGTTATATGTTCTAAAGCCCGTCTGTCTGTGAACCAATCTGTGAACCAATAAGCCCATCATTAGCTAGAACTTACCACCTAAGGAAGGCGAGGTTGAGCCATTCATCAGGTGTGGTGATTATTGGGGAGGTGGGTGATGTAGTCCCACCAGTATGAAGTGGTAAGGTAATATCCATCTCATGAATCCATGTAATACATCCCCAGAGCTGCCAGTCATATGGGGTGATACCGGAATAGAAAAGTTTAGCTGTCAAAGGAAGGGGGAAATAATCCAAAGCTTAGAGTGAGGTCATTGCTATCCGGTCTCAATAGGCCCTCCCAGTCACATTGTAACAACTAGTGGTCCAATAAGTCCGCTGAGAAGGAAGTAAGTGCCCCCCCATATTTGATTTGCTCGCAGGTAAGGCCGTGTCTATGTCCAGACCTCAAGTTGCAGACCTCAAGTGTCAAGACCTCTGCTGGGTTCCATACCTACAGTGCCCAGTCATTTCAATAGGTGGTGTGGATCCTAAGCACCTACCCCATATAGATAGAGTTAAGATGCTTTAGTTTATGTCAATTTCCTTAGTAAGTTCCATTAACGACTCGCTTAGCGGGCAAGTTCAGAAGCTGACTCCTAGCTGTACTCTGCTGTAACCGGGTGGTCTCCATAGCTCTCCATGGGTTGAAATGTGCCAATGAAAAAGCAAATATGAACAACTACTTCTCAGAGCTGCTCTAGCGCGAATAAGCTTCTTGTTGTATCCTCAAATCATTGGTGTCAGGTCATTATAAAAACATAGGGCATAGGCTATAACTAATTATAACTAATGGTAATCCATAAGCTATCTCTGTAGTCAGTTGCCGGTACTACCTCCACGTCCAGTGGAAATCCAGGTGGGTTTCGTGGGTTTCTATGCACTCAATTCCAAATTTCTTCCATTAACTAACTTAACTCTTGGACTAGCTTTCCCCAGTATCTAGTTTACCGTATAGGGATAGACCCCTTCCATGGTTCCTGTCTTAGTCCCTCCTGTCTCTCTTTATTCCCTGAAAAAGAGGAGAAGAATACCTAGCCGGGAAACCCCTAACCAGAGCAGACCTTGCCATAGCAGCAGCCATATGGGTAAGTATTATCTATGATAGGCTAGTAGACTAGATTGTGAAATCCTGGCATAAACATAAATATACGACGCATGGAGCCGTTTAACCTGTCCGTAGACACTATCTGCTGATTCCATACACTTAGTTCCATTTCTGTTAAAGCCAGTAAAGCCCCTTTGGACTGGCCGCCGACCAGACTTCCCGGTACTAGCTCTATCGACAAGCCATTTTCGTTCCGTAATCTTATTAAGCTGTAGTGTCAGAACTGGCCTTGCACTACTACTCTGGACTGCACTAAGGGAGAAGGAACTAGAGCTCTCTTCAGGTTCCCACGTGTCCAGGAAGGTGAGTGAGTGAGTGAGTGAGGTTGGTCAGTACCTACCAGGCAATATGGAGTTTTCAATGGCCTCATCAGGTTGTTCAGTCGGGGCAGCAGGCACAATGAGAAATGGATTCAACAGCAGGAGTCCATGGGAAGTCCGGCTTACATCCAGCATGAGTCCTAGGTAGTAGATCGGTGGATTCATTAAGTGCCCACTATTCTCATCATAAGGTCATTGCTAGCCTTGCTCCAATAGTCAAATAGCCACCAGTGTATATCCACATTTTCAGAGGGTCGCCACTTTGCCATAAGAAAATTCCCCATGTCAGGAAGGTTCTTTCTCTCGGGATGTCGTCACATAAGGACGAAAGGATAATAGAGCCAGCCATGTTGGTGACTTCACGAACATATACTACAATAGGAGAGCTAGTATTCTCCAATGTGAGGTTGTAGGTAACCCATCAGAACGAGCATATACATGAGGCTATGTTTTAGCCATACAGTCTTTCCAGTTCTCCATATCTGATAGTCCAGTTAAATAGGCTTTCCACTCGATTCGCCATGTTGGTCTAAGCAGGTGGCCGGGGGCAGGTGCAACCCATATTTTCCCTACTAGTAGCTTCTTACTACAACCATTCCAAAAGACCTTATTAAGGCCTTAACTCTATGGCTTTCACTGCCATAAGCAAAGTCATCAGTGCCCGATACTCGCCAATAACCACCCGAGATATACCCGTTATGGAGCTAAACCAAGACCAACGGGAAGTATACGGATGTAGTACCAAGTGTTAGGTGCACCAACCTTACAACTTCTCCAGGTTAGGCTATGTAGTTTTCGCCATACAATAAAGGACAGCTAGCTCAACAGGCCTTCACAACGGCACTACCCATGAGCATAACAGGTGCTGTTAGTGCCCAATAATTTGTTATTCACCTCTTAAACAGAATACCAGTCACATTGTAACAGCTAGTGTCCAATTATGGGGAATCAACAATTTGAATAGGCTCGACCAAACTTGCATATCTTATTATGTTTAACTTTTCCAGTATTTATTACCTCCTCAATCACCCTGAGTAAATCATCCCCCAGCAGATCTAGCTTTGACAAGCGAGGAAAGAATGAATCTATCTAGACACTACGGGCCCGGGAAGGGTTACTATTTCTATCTTGGTAGGCGAAGGTAGGTTTGGTAGGTTAGGTTACGGATTCATAGCACGAGTGATTGGCCTTTCAGTCTAATTACTCTATCTATGAAGGGTTATTATGGTCTATGGTGACTGATGGTTACTTATGGTTACTCTCTTTATGGTCACTATGGTCTATGGTTACTATAGAACCGATCCAATCCCAGTTGACGAAAGAATCAACGCTCCTGGCCCAAGAAAGATATCCAGGCAAGAATAGAATAACGCCAGTAAAATAAATCTATCTAGGCCAGGAGAAAGAAGCTTCAATGCTGCTTTTGGTAGGCATTCGAACATCTTTTGGTAAGCGAAAGATAAGTTTGGTAGGCAAACTCACAATGAATCTATCTTCAAGGAGGGTGGTTCAGGGTGTGGGGAGTGGCCCGGTAACATCCGATAACATCTGCGATTTGGTAGGCGAATTTCACTTTCCTTTGGTAGGCTAATTGGTAGTTTTGGTAGGCTAATTATAGAATCAAGCCAGGCAAGAAGAGAATCAAGCCAGTTTCACGCGTTGGAAGCTTTCCAGTCGAATCAATCTATCCAGGCAAGCCGGTTCGGTCGGGTAATTCGTCTGGATCAGTCCAGAGTGCCTCGAATCGAGTCACAGTAGTCTACAGAAAATAAGATGGATGAGTGGACCGGAACTAGTGTCTTTCCATTGGGCAAATGGGGTAAAGCTAGGGCTCATGGGAGGCCTTCTTCTATATGAGATAAGGGCAAGCAAGGCTGAAAAGCTCAAGCTACAGCAACCCTACCTTTGCTGTCCAAAGATGCAGAAATTGAACTTGGGAGAACCCGAATTAAGAAGAAAGATGCACTCATAAACAACACTCCAATAGTAAACCACAATGCTTGCAAATGATTCTAAAACAAGGAACAATGTTACCCGAACACAGCGTCCAAGAACACTTGACAGCCTTGGAATTGTTTTGTGAAAAGGTAGGAATGAGCATGAATGCAAGCAAGGCTAAGGTGCTGGTCTTTTCACTAAAAAGGAAACCAAATCAGGTGCAAATAAACTTCAACAAAAGATGAAACTGGTACACGTGCACAAGGAAGAGACTACATGGAGGATGGAAGGCAATCTTTATACTGAAAAACAGATGTAGAACAGCGGAATCAATCCCTACTGGAGCAAGGTATGATTTCTATTCTGGACCCTCATAATGCCGGTACACATGTAGGGATGTGGGGTGTGGGGACCAAACATTTCCAAGCACAGGTGGAATCAGATTGTGAGTTAAAAAACACTTAATAACAAGCTCACTCAGGAGAAAATGTTAAAACAAATCCTGAGTTTATCAACTGAACATTGGGAAAGAGTTTTTCTGACCTAGCGGAAGATCGACAAGCAGATAGAACAGTTAACTTATTCGGAATCGACTAAGTGCAGATTTGAAGCACTTTGTACCCTTTGCTGAAGATATGGGTGCTTTTCAGAGACTTCGTGCAGAGAAAGAGAGAAGGTTTAAGCTTGTCTCTCAAGTAGAAATCATTGCTAAATTAAATAAACTGGTTTCTTTACTTCATCATGAGATTGATGGGAAAGATCAGACCATTGGGAGGTTGCAGTAGTGCAAGCCAAGTATTGTTGCAAATGAAGTGCAACCTCTACCTTGAAGAAGTATGATGAAGGAGTTATGAAAATTGCTGTCATGGAAAGAACTTTGGAATGTGTCTTTCGAAACCTCATGGAATATTTTGGGGACAAGATAGATCTACTTGATTATTTGGAGGAGGAAGTTAGAAACCCCCCTCACACTTATATTGCTGGACTTAAGGAGCAGATTGATGGGTTGAAGGAAGCCAATTCCCAATTGGAGATTTAGGCTATATTCTTGCAATTCTCTATTAATGAGCTTTGTGAGGAAGCTACTCCGTTTCAAGTATATAATGTCTGGTTGTTTGATGAATACCGGGATTTGAAGATAAGACTATGATCTTTTGCTATTGCAGATGGCTAAGAAAGATGAGACTATTCAGGGATTGCGGGATTACAAACAGGCTCTTGAACTAAAAGTAAATCGATTGTAGATTGTTGTGAATAAGTTTGATGTTGAGAAGATTGATGGTGTGTTGGAAAACCCCTCTACTTCCTCTGTTGATGCTTATGATGATGCATATGATGATATTGCTTGTAGCCTTTATAACTGTAAGAAGGATTATGTTCATGGCATGGCACCTTCTCATGCCTTGTTGGCTACTACTACTGTGATTTATCCTCTCTTTGCGAAACATACTATAGGTATAAGGTCCCGGTTATTGGGTAAGATTGACTATACCGATAGTGGACTTTGGAAGAGTGGACAGGGTATTGCTGTTCCAATTATTCTTGAGCTAAGATTGACTATAGCAGGTCTTGGATATGATGGGATTTCATCGACAAATAGAGGTGGCTCTACATCGATTGCTATTTTGTTTGTTGCAGGTGGAAGTCATCCCACTGAGTTGCAGGAAGAGCAAGTGATTGCTGATGGCTTTGTTGAGTCGGTTGAATATTGATAATGATATGGCAGAATTGGAAACTGTTATTGCAGATGATAGTGTTATTGATTGGCAGGGTTGCATTGCACTTTCTATTTAGCAGGAATAGAGTTCTTTGCCGTATTGACACCATCATCATAGAGATTTGAGGAATTTGTCTAGGAATCGAATTTCTTGGAGATCTTTACTGAAGAGGCAGGCGTGAGAGACAAAATTTTGGACCGGTGTTGAATACTCGGGTTTCTCGTTGTTGGATTGATGACTGGTTGCAACAGCTTTTGAACAGGTGCTTGAGGACTTACTACAGATGTATATTCTCAACTGTACAACATGAAAGTGCTCTTTCTTCTTGTTGATCCATTGGAGTGGTCGACTGAGTTTATACTTAAGATGTTGTGGGACAACTATATTTTTGTGTGCCTTATGAACTATTGTACTGATCTCCTGTTGTGTTTAAGGGAGGATGCTATTGATGTTTATTGATGAGTAAGCCCAACTTGAGATGTCTAGTCGACTGATCGACTAGGATGTGTTGTTAAGAACCAATTGAATTGAGTTCAACTGAGTTGTTTAAGGATGGAGTGTTGAAGTATGTAGAGACTGGTTCGGCTTCTTGTTGTAAACCGGTGACTGAAGACTAGTGTGCAGTTAAACAGGAGTGCCAACAGAGATGTAGACTGAGAACTTTTGTATGTCGTAGCAGGCATCGATTTGATGATTGCTGGATCCTTTGAGATCCTTTTTTTACATAGACTATTTGTGTGATGGACAAAGACTGGTCACTGGTGATGTATTATTTTATTATTGTTTAATCTACTGACACTGCCTTGTCTTGTTGTCTAATTGACTTATTTACTAAGATTGTTTAGACAACAGTTTGGGAACTTTGTAATTGCTCTGATCTTGTTTGCATATGTTCTTGTTTGTAAGCATGGTGCATGGATTGTTTCACCGATTTTAGAGTAGATCGGGTGGAGAATCTTGTTGAGGTGACAGTGGTTTCAAACTTCGTTTTTGGAAGTATTGCTGTATTGTGGATTGATAAATAGATTAGCTATTAGCAGAGGTTGCTGTTTGGAGGTGGTGGTGTTTCCATACCTACTTGGCAGAGTTTCTTTGGTTGTGTTATCTCCCGAACTCTAACTTATATGTGTAAAAGTGGGCAACTTAGAGGGGCTAACCATTGTCACCTCAGTCACTCCCTCTCTCACTTTAGGTTGGCTCTTCTCCAACACAAGGGGGGTATCCCTAAGTAGGATTGCTAAGGCTATGACAAGGAGGCTCAAGGTGATGTGAAGAGATAGCTTAGCAAAACATTGTTTTTTTAGTATAGTAAAAAAGAATGGGGTGATGGAAAGATCAAGAGATTAGTGCCTATGGATTTGATCAGATGTGCCTATGGATTTGATCAGATGACTGCCTAGTATAAGGTGGTAGAAGGTGGTAACTGCGGATAGGTTCTTCCATAGCTTGTATAGTGCTCCCTACCTTTGCTACTTTCTCTGTTGCTGCGGGATGCTACTTCCTTTCTCTGTTGCTGCTTATGGCTTTGGGTATTCAACATAGGCTGCTAGCGGGATCAGAAGGTCGTGAACATCATACTTTTCCCTTATCTCTTTAAAGACAGAATCAGAACGAGACGAGCATTAGATTTTAGTTAGAGTACATCATCTATTGATATAATCAAACCATCATAAAACCATAGAATTTATGTCATGATTGCATCGTTAGATAAGCATCTTTGTACATTCTCCTCATAAAGCTGGATGTGCATTGATGTGTGATTTATGTTCAGGGCTCAAATGGGAACTTCGGTATACGTAAATGCACTGATGTTACATGGAGTGGATTCAGTGGTTAGATTCATGGATGGTCAATCGATAGAGGTAACTGACATAAATTGTTTCTATTACGATGCTTACGGAAAACATATTTAATGATGTGTTTCACCAGCCTTTAAGAGAATATTTGATTTTCACCTTTGTTAAAGTGGTTTCAAGCTCGGGATTAATCTTTAGAAAGAGATTATTCCGGAGAGTTCAGTCTTTAATGAAGATGACGGATTATACAGTATGTATCACTTTATCATGTGTTGTTTGATAAATCTAGCTCCTTATAAATAGTTATTACGTAGAGTCTTTCTTAGAGTCTTTGGAAGATTTAATAAATTGTAACAAGATATAATAACAAGCAAGTATCTTAAAGAAGAAAGAGCACTTTACAGTCCTGTCGGTGTATTCTGTAGCAAAGGGGCTTACTCTGGGCTGATTTAAAGAGTCACAGGCAGTGGAGGAAGGTGCTGTTTGTGTGAGCAGTTGCAGGCTATTCCTAGCAGCAGATGAGGGCCCCTGTCCCATAATTATTTTGGGCATAAAAAAGTAGTGTCATTAACCCCATAACAGCACAGATTCCAAGGAGAAAGGAGTGCTATTGTTTGCTTTGTGTGCACTCAAGATAAAGGAAGGTGTTAATTTAAAGGCTAAAAGTAGTGCATAAAGAAGCTAATGATTAGCAGACTGATCGCTGCTGTTGTGAGGATTAAAATAGACAAGGGGAGCGCTGTCTGTGAGTTATCTTGCAGATCTATTTAGCAGCAGAGGAGTGACAGTGGCAGCTGGCAGTTAGGTCGCACCATTTCTTTAAGGTAGTTACCAGCTCTTCATCACCTATTTTTAGGTTTTCATTGCTTTTATGATGGCAGAAAGGTATGAGGGCGCAGTAATAAAGGTCCCACCATCTATTTCAGACCTGTTTTAGCGCTCAAAAGAAACTGCAGTAGTAAAGGTATGAGGGCGCACTTATGAAGAGGATTCCATGAGTTCTATATTTGGGGTCTACCTTATCCCTTAGATTGGAAAGTCATGCGCTCAAGAGGAGACTTCCACTTGCTATTTTGAGAGGTGTTATATTTGGGAAGAGGGCGCACTTATGAAGGGGGTGTTATTCTTACTCAATTTCACGCTTATCTTATTCTTTTATCCATGGGAGACTCATGCGTTCAGAGGAAGATTCCACTTGCTATTTTGATAAGTATTTTCTTGGAAGGTGGGTGCACTTGAGAACGAGGATGCATGCATTCTATCTTTGGAATTTATCCTATCCATACTTGTCCATACTTGTCTCAAGAAGGAGTGCGCTTTGGATGAAGGAGGAGTTTACTTGGCTTTGGTCTCATGCATTTGAGAATAATACTCAGAGATTGTACACTTAACTTGGAGAGGCTCTCACACGCATGCCGCCTCATGGTTTCACACTCAGTGTATGGGGCAGTGCGCTAGCCTTGTAGGGTATTGATTGGACCGTTACATTCTCTCTTACCTAGTTCTGTTTTCAGCAGGAGGAGAGCACCCTCTTTATTCTATTCTCATCATTCTTCACCCATTCTATTTCGAGACCTATTCTATTGTAAACTCCCATGCTCATTTTATAAGCGCTGAAGAGTTCCATTGAGTTAGATTGATCGTGATCTCGAGTCTTTTCTTTTTCGATTCTTCTTTCAGCTAGAGAGTGAGTGCATCATTGGTGAAGAGGTTGGTGGATCCATCCGGCCCTGAAAAGAGAAGGTCTGTAGCAGTCCTCACTAATAAGCGATTCATTCAAGAAGTGATATAGGTAAAGAAGGTCTAGTTCTTAAGGTGGGGGTAAAGAGAAAAGGTAAGATAGTAGGGTAAGGGGTGAATAGCATACTTCCCCTCTGGCTCTGATTCCTGGCTTCAGCAATTGTTGGGGGCAGCACTCCATAACCGTGAAGGCAGTAGTAAGTAAAGGGTATAACAGGTGTAGCATGCACTTAAGTAAAGGGTTCATAGATGCCTACCCTACAAGGTATTCCTGGCTGAAGAAGCAATAGGTTCTAAGTAGTAAGGTTTTTTCATGCCGTCCTTAGAAGAGGGAAATAGCAGTCAGTATCTCCTAAGCATTCATTCAGGAAGTGTTCTAGGGCTAAGAGGTCTAGGTATTCAGGTGGGTAAATAGAAGAAGGTGGGTAGGTATATTCCTAACCAGTGGGTTCAAATGGATGAATCGTATCATACTCGGCCGAACCAGAAGGTAATATGTGATACCTAGAAGTTAATACGTGGTACCAAGAATCATAAGGTAGGTTAAAGAGTCAATATCCTAGTGCTGTATCCCCACCCCGATTCCTTCCTGGCTAAAGCAAGAAGTGATAAGAAACAGTTCATTCAGTATCGGTAGTTTCATCCGATCCCCGGTTCTCTAGCAGTACCTCCTAAGCATTCATTCAGGAAGTGTTCTAGGGCTAGAAGGTCTAGTTCTTCAGGTGGGTAACTAGAAGGAGCAGCAGGCATGAAAAGAAAGGTAGGTCCATTCCTAGAATGAGTGGGTTCTCTGGGTTCAAATTAATGAATCGTATTCTGACGCTCGGCCGGAATATTCATAGTGGTACCAAAGTAAGAATATGTAAGCAGGAAGTGTTGGTTCTCGAACACAGGTGACTTGACTGTATCTATCCGAACGCCCGTGCACCGATGTTATTCTATTTGAACGCCGGTGCAAGACTGTAAATGTGGGGCATAGGTGAGGTAAGTCGTGAGGTTGTGAAGGTGGTATAATTGGTAAGAGTAAAAGTAAGTAAGCATAAGAGTAAAGGGGGTATATATTCAAGGTTCTAAGTGTTGACCCCCATCCCATCC
>Ga0224573_1000068_pt1 | contig 14004 bp, 8 predicted proteins | sample CRU1metagenome_FD_189088 | JGI IMG/M metagenome (GOLD analysis project Ga0224573, IMG submission 189088) | Spruce roots microbial communities from Bohemian Forest, Czech Republic - CRU1 | ecosystem: Host-associated > Plants > Roots > Unclassified | place: Czech Republic: South Bohemian Region... | reverse complement strand
GAGTTTCTTAATCAGGGGCTGATCAAGCTCATCCCCAAGAATGCAGCGAGAGATACCATTGGTGGTTGGCGGCCGATGCATAATAGGGATATTAGTGATGCAAGCAAGCCACATATATATATATATTATACGAGTCAATTCTACGAATCTGAACGGATCATAATGCTCTCACCATGACAGCTGAGGTGGTTCATCCCATGTTCTTTTGGAACTCACTTAGGACCTACCATCCATGAAGAACCGGAAGATGAGTCGGCCGTGAGCCGCCCCTCTCTCTCACCCACCCTGGCCATCAATAAAAAAAATAAATCACTCACTGTTTGGCATAATCCAAACGGTAGGCAGAATACTCATAATCCAGCTCCTCAACCTCAATTGGACTATGCTCCTGAAAATCGATTGGACTCAGCTCTTCAAATGCTGAATCAACGTAAGTAAGTATATTGTAGGTTAGGCTTCTATTCCCTCCTGGTTATTCCCTCCCTGTGTTAGTTGAGGCTTGGTGAGGCTGGTGATGAAGGCCTAAGGTGAGATGAGAGTTTAAGAGGTAAAGGCAAAAGGCTTCTAGCTTCTAGTTCCTGGCTAAAGGTGGAAAGGTTAAAGAGGCCCTTGGTGAAAGGCTTCTGGCTTAAGGCTCCCCTCCTCCCCTCGGACCCTTCCTTTGCGTATGATCTTCAACTGGTGAATCGTATATAGAATATCTGTATTAGATCTATCTTTTTTTGAAGGTATTGCTTAGCCCTGGTCCCATGCATATAGCCGTCGTTCACAGCTCGTTTAATTGACGCCCTCCTTGGTTCCTCCGCTCTCCCACCAGCAAGTGGCGAAAGCAATTGGCGGCATCCTGCCTAACATAGATAAACTTCATGAAAAGGCCATGTTCAGTAATGAAAAAATCCAGTTAGGTTTTAATATAGTGCCGGGCTTAAGGTGGCATTTTGAAAATGCCGTCAGCGTAAGCCTATGACCAAATTCATTTCCTAATACCTCATATGCAATCCCTTTAGGGAATATGAAGGCCTCTTCTCAAAAAAGGCTCCATCTTACGGCTAGAGCTTTTCAAGAGGAGGATCTGAAGTATCCTCTCAAGGTCGCATCGCCTCTCCCTTATGGTCGAGCGACTACGTTCCTCAAGTAGCCTCTCACGGGTAAAGAATCCTTCTAACGGATCAAGTCGACTTCGGCCTCTCACGGATCAAGTTGCCTTCCGCTCAAGTAGCCTTCGCATAGCCTCTCCCTTATGGTCGAGCGACTACGTACCTCATTTCGCCTTCGCATTGCCTAAACTAGCCTTTGCATCGCCTCTCCCAAAATAAGGAATCGAGCGACTACGTTCCTCTCCCTCCTGCGTCGGAAGAGCTTGTTCCTCTCCCTTATGGTCGAGCGACTACGTTCCTCTCCCTTTTTGGGTCGAGTCACTTAACGTACCTCATGTCGCCTTCGCATCAGTATATGATGTAAGGGGGATGGGCTTTTTAGCTCTATGTCATATATAGTCCCATCTCATGTTAAAAGGATAATTCATATTGTCATCGAAGGAAGGTTCGTGGTGAAATACACGTGGCATAGTTTCATTCATTTCGGAAGCCAAAAGGAAGGTAAAGGCGAACCCGGCTAGTCTGAGCACCAACGAGAGGAGGGAGATTGCGTGGGGAGCCGGCTATCATGACTTCCTATAATTACTATAGCTAGATGGTATATCTATTCCAATTAATGTTATAAAGGGTAGATTGCTGATATAAGGCCCTTAAATGTCATTGTTATATTAGAAAACCCATACGATAGAGCGAAGCCCAGTTAGTAAGCTCCCTACCACCCCGTATTAGCTAGGTAGGGGTAGACCAGGTTCTGGTAGACGAGGTTCCGCTTCGCACAGGTTAGATGGCTTAGATGGTGAGTTAGCCAGCGAGAGGTATGGTTCGGTAACAGCTTCAACCGGAAGTATTGCGTAGGGATGATTACCAGCCAACCAGCTAGCGATAGAAGCAGTAAAGGGGTTAGATTGCTTGGCAGGAGGTAAGGCAGTAGAGAGTCAGTCTTTGTAGGCAGGCTAATGATGACTTGGAGGTAGGGAGGGTTGGTTAGTCCCAGTGAGAGTATCATTCCAATAACCCAGTGAGAGTATCATTCCAATAAAGTAGCAGCACAAGGTGTATAATTCCCATAAAGTAGTAGAACGAGGTATACCAGGTTCAGCTTCGCACAGGTATGGTTCACTAGGTTCAGCTTCGCACAGTTTCTTCTTCTTCCAGTCAGTGACACTTGTTTCCCGTGATCAGCTTGGTTCGGGTAACAGTTTTGCTTGGACAATTGGTAGACGAGGTTCAGTTGAAAGAGCATGGTTCGGGTAACAGGGTTGACTATGATATGTGAGTTGCAGAAGTTAAAGCATTACCTACTGAGTGACCACTTCAAGTTCTTCACAGATCATTCCACCCCAAAGTACTTGGTGAACAAGCCTGTATTGGAAGGGCACATTTGTAGATGGCTCTTGTTGTTCCAGATATTTGACTTTAAGGCTGTGGTGAAGTCAGGGAAAACTAATGTTGGGCTAGAACATCTATCTAGAATATAGACTAGAGAGTCTGGAGGGTCACTAAATGACCAACTACCAGATGTTTATTTGTTCAGAGTGGAAGCGATACCAGATTATTTAGAAAACAAAGCCATTTTCCTAACAATGGGGGTTGTGCCTCAAGGGTACTCATCGGTACAAAAGAAACAGCTAGTCATCAAGGCTACGGACTACCAGCTCATTGCAAGACAACTTTACAAGTTGGGTATTGACAGAATAATAAGGAGGTGTGTCGTGACCCATGAGCACCTAGGGATACTATGGGAACGTCATAGTGGAGTGGCAGGAGGCCACTATGGGGGAAAGGAAATGGCTCAAAAGGTGTTGTGGGTAGAACTATGGTGGCCTACAGTGTTCAAGGATGCCAAGGAATATGCTAAGTCTTGCGATGTGTGCCATAGAATGGGACGAGACCCTCTAGGTGATATGAATTGTTTTTACACCCAATGGTTGTGCTACAGGCCTTTGATAAATAGGCAGTAGACTTCATTGGGCCTATCAACCCACCTAATATACACTCTAAAGCTCAATACATAATCACCGTGATCGACTACCTCACCTAGTGGGCAGAGGCAGCACCAACCAAGGACTGTAACATGGACACGGCCGTAAAATTAATCTTCGAGAACATAATATCCAAATTGGTTGTCCAAGGAACTTAATGACTAATCAGGGTAAACACGTCATGAGCTCAATTATGAAAACCTTGACCCAAGAGCTCATGATGCAACATCATACAAGTAGTCAATATCATCCGTAAGCGAACGACATGGTTAAGGTATTTAACAAAACACTGGAGCAAGGCTTAACAAATGTTTGTGTTGTCAATCACAATGACTGGGATGAGTGGATACCAACAATACTTTTGGCATACTGGACCACACCCACGAAGCTAACAAAGCATACACCCTTAATATTGGTCTATGGAAAGGAGGCGGTAGTCCCAATAGAATTTGTGAGACCAAGTCTGCTCGCGGCCCAAGCTACTAAGCTGTCAGAAGAAGGGTCGATCAAAAGTCATCTTGCAGAATTGATGGGGTTAGAGGAAGACATATTCTTAGCCCATTGCCATCAAACAATCGAGAAGTTGCACAAGAAAGCATGGCATGATCGCCACATAAAGAGGAAGGAATTTGACAAAGGCGACCTAGTCCTCCTTTACGACATCAAATATCATAGGCATCCTGGAAAGTTGGAGATGCACTGACTGGGACCCTTTATAGTTGTGGGTATTTTAGATTCAGGAGCTATCAAGCAAGCTCAGCTAGATGGCACACTCCGCGAGTGGTGGTTGAATTGCACTCACCTGAAACCCTTTCCTCTCGCTGTTAATCATCCACCCCTTTGTTATCGCAGTTCGGCCTCACAGAAGCGAGGCGGTACGTCTGCGGGAGATTGGTTTCCAACCCTTAATTCATTGGCCTGTTCCTCATCTATCTCCTTCCTTCGGTATATTGGAGCTTGCAGCAACATCAGTAGTTGAGGAATGCTGTGATATAGTGCTCCGGTTACCTGCACGATTGATGATCGCTTTAGCCAGGTATAGGCTAACTTTTCTGGTGCAAGCGTACTGAATGGATGTTTCCCGATTTCACTGAGACTCGAATGAGTACTTTAACACCCGTTTACTTTCCTTCCTGCAGTGACAGAAACAGATAGAGGCTTATAGGGCGCTAATCTTCTATAGGGCGTTATAGGGTGCTAGAACTAATATTCTATAGGGCGATAGAGGCTTATAGGGCGCTGTCTATAGGGCGACTACGGTCAATGTGGGTCGAGCAATGGGTCGAGTGCCATTCCTTACCGCAATTGTGCCTATGACCCGCAAACGTTACATTCCTTATCGCGTGAAATTCCTTCCCTCAAACGTGCCTATTACGTGACGAATGTGAATGGCTCACTGAATTCACTAACTGATGAATGTGAATGGCTCACTGAATTCACGATGGCTCACTGACTTCCTTCGATTGAAGAGAGAGTACAGATGCGGTATTCCTTACTGATGAACCCGCTGAACTTCACTGATGAACTGCTTTCACTGCGGAACAACTTCTGGTTTCACTGCCCACAGGAACAACGAGGAACAACGAGGTTCACTGCCCACAAAACGGTTATTAGCTCATATTTGATTTCTTTCTTTCCTTCGGGGGCTAGTGGAACACGCCGCCTGGGGAGTCTCTTGTGAGTACAGCACTGAGTAGGTAGGAGTATGTCTGATGCTATGGCATGGACCTACTCGCCTGTGATTGAAGTAAGGTTGGTTATATTATCTTATTTAGAGTATAGACAGCATAGATAGAAAAGGGATTTCTTTCTTGGCCATTTCCCATTAGGGAGGGAGCGCCGCTAATACCACATTTATATAACACTCTAACGCGACAGCGAACTAGGCTCTCTTTCAGCCTATTCGCTCGTTATAAATAGCGTATATAATATATAGGATCTTCATCTGGCATCTCGTTCCATGTAACGTAAATGAATGGCCGAGCGAGAATCAATCTATTCTTCCCACCGTCCGTTCATGCATGAGAGCCACGGCCCGGACCCAGGCAAGGCCCACCATTTACTCCACGCACGAAGGTTGAGTCACTTTTATCGGATCCGGGAACAGAAAAGAGAAGGATGCCTTATTCTTTCTTACTTATATATGATCTATCTATTGGAGCATCTTACCTTACTTATATATGATCGATCTAGCTATTAAACCCTAATTCACCGGCGATCAAAGGCTATAAATAATGCGGGGGGAGGGAAAGCGGGGAGTAAGATCTAGTAGGCCCATGACCTGAAGACTGCAGGACCAATGATCCCACCCACCTATAGACGAGCGAGATCTAGCAAGTACAGAACGATCCCCCAAGTACAGAACGATGAGATCCTCATGTAGAGGTCGCCTTGAATTCCTGCAGAAACGAATTCAGAACAGCTAGCTTTTGCGATAGACTCAAGATTAGATTGTGGTTGAAGCTTGAATCGACTCCCATTCTCGGTCTCAAAAAAAAGAGCGCTAATCTAAGCGGCGGTAAGGCAGGGGGCTGGGGCTTGCTTTTAGGTGGACCCTATTTGTTTCGTTTCGGAAGGTAATTGGGATTCAATCTTTCCCCCATGTCGGCTAGGATAAAGTGACTCGTTAATCACGGAACACCCTTATCCAGCCAGAAGTTCTGGGATCATGGGCCGAGTGGAGAAAGTACATTGATTCTCTGCTAATCTAAGTAGCTGCTTGCTATCGGTAATCTTTCAAAATATCATGTCACACGGATATGACGCATAGAACAAGTGGGAATGCCAGTAATCTCAGTTCTGGGTTGTCGAATTCTTATAGTTCGCCTCCAGGTCAAGCAAGAGTAAAGTCTAGTCGAGCGCGGGATTGTTCTTCTATAAACGAATATGGCCCCCACATTAGGAATAGTACAGAAATGACCGGTAGGGCGTTCGAGACACAGAGCATGAGGCAAACTGACTTACTTACTTACTCATTCATACATAAGGTAGTACCGAATCCTTTCCTTAATGAACCGTACGTGAGCCACTCCCGCATCATACGGCTCCGTTCTGATAATACAGACTTCTCTCTCTATAACCAAACCAAAACCACTACTTGGTTGGTTGGATTGATTTACCTCCGCTGTCCCACGGAAGGGTTGTGTCCCAGTCCCGTCCGTCCCAGCATGCATGGCAGCTTATATGAGTAGGGGCCGGAAATCATGATTGTGCCTTATATGATTGAGTAGGGCCCTACTCCGACCTATAAGGAAGGCTGCCTGCATACCCCTTCGATGCGGTACACGGAAGCGAGCATTCTTTTTTATTTGGTAATGAGAAAAGGGCAACAACACGAACCATCATAGCTATCTATATAGATAGAGAGAGAGCGAGCTTCATTTCATTTCTTTGTTGAAGAAGAACGTACGTAGAAAATGTGGAATAGAAGTCTCGTTCGTTGGGGAGAGCACGGGAGCAACTAGAAGCTTTCCCGCGAGGGGAATTACCGCGGCTGCTGACCCGGTTCCTCACTCAATTCCTATCGGAAGAAAAGAAAAGACAAAATAAAAAAAACCCTTTCTTTCTTCCATTCACATTGTTCTACCTACGGCCCCCCAACCCTTTCTTTCATAATTCCTGCTTTCTCACCGGCACAGATGAATCTGTCAAAGGCTGGTCCGAGCACTGCTCCTCTATTCTATAAGACTGACTTACGTATCGAATGAAGCTCGCCCTACCTATTGATAGGGAGAGGGGGATGCCATGCCCCATAAAGGTGCACCTCTCATTCATTTATACCTTTTCCGCCCTCTTAAAAAGATAAGAGCAGAGTCCAGAGGAAGAGAAGATATATAAGTAATGGAGTAATCGCCACTAAAGAATGTTGGGGGGAAGGAAGAAAAGATGAATGGAAGAAAGCGAAAGAAATAGAGGGAGGGAACACACACGAAATGAGAGCGCAAAAGGAAGGAAGAAGTTGGGTTCGAGACGGAAAAATAAGTAGCATTCTCCTGCTTTTGGCATTTACCAAATAGACCAAGAGGCAGGCACCTGCTCTACTATCGAAGAGACATAGAGCTACTACTATACTATAGTGTAGTGAGTGGTAGAAGAAAAATGCATCTTCATTGAAATACCATCATTTCATTTGTCCCGCCCTACCCATTAACCAGGTAAGTCGCGGCGCCTACCTATTGATTGATGGATGGATCGGAATTGATGGATGGATCGGATTTGATAACTGCTCAAGCCGGATACATGGATCTTGGATCACTTACTTATCTTTATTATCTCCTTATCTTATCTTTCCTTCCTTATTTCCCGGGCGGGCTCTTCCACCTACCCGGTCCTTCCCCCTCATCCCCTCTAGAGCTTCGCAAAGCTCTTCCTCTCCTCTCCCTATCGTACGTCTAGGTAAAGCGAGTGCCTCAATGCCCCCATGCCTGCTGGCCAATCAAGAGGTCAAGCCCTACTTTCACCGTTGGTCGAGCTTGCTTGCGCATCCTCTTTCTTTCTTAAGAGAATAAAAGGTACGTTAAGTGACTCGACCAAAAGGGGCGAGGAACGAAGTAGCTTTCCCGCAGCGGGGAAGGAGAAGATCAAATGCTTACTTTGAACATGATCAGATCAAATCTTGCAAATTCGATGGTGGCCTTACCTTAATTTAGCTCCAGTTACTTAATCCCGATCCCGCTATGATTTGGCACCTTAAGTCTGAGCGTTCCTCTCCCTTTGGCCCACACTCGGCATCCTCCTATCGTAACACTTACCAACCATCTTTTCTTACCCCCACTAGCCCCAATAGTGATTTCCCTGGAGATAAGTGTCTCAATCCCTGGCCCTCCCGAATGAACCGGTTAAGCATGGATAGGCTGAGGATGCAAGGTAGTACGTCCCGTTACCTCTTCTATATTATGTATTACTGGGTATATCTATCTAGTGATCGGTACCCGAATGGATAGGCAGGCTGGCGTAATTACATATATAAAAATTGGATTGTAGCGACGTCAATGCAAGTAATAAGGCAAGTCATATAACTCATTATAGAAGTGAATGTAGGTGTGTCTTGGCCTTGGATGTCGAACGGCGGCTAGAAGTACTGAAAATAGAATAGAAGAAGGGTAAGAGAAGCACATGAATATGTCGAAGGAATTCTCATGCTATAGTGAAGGAACCTTGAGCTACAGATCTCTAGTCATAGGAAGGAATGTAGGTGAATTAATTGCTTAATATGTATCTGCGTTGGACCAGCGAGCAATCCCAAGCAAGGGAGCGATTATAGCCATTAATCTAAGCAAGACAAGCTCCCTGCCCTTTGAGTTCTTTGTTCGAGCGCGAGCAGCGTGCCTGCCCCGCCAGTTAATTGTTCCGCCTGCAGAGCAAATTGTGTCCCCGGGCTCTTTTATCTATCTGTTGGCTGTAAATCGTCAAAGCATCCCATCGAAGGTAACTAACTCACTGGCTTCAGGTAGTCCCTAATTAAGAAAGCTCCTTCCTGGGTGGGCTTAAGGACTGAATCGGCTGGGAGTCCCTCTTATCACAATGGTTCTGGGACGTCCAATTGAAAATGCTTGCCCTTGGTGGGTGATGGATAGCCCTTCTGATAGGTAAGAAGGTCGGGGAGCAAAGAAACATAAAAGGACATCTCTTCGAAACCCATAATTACGTATATACGGATACGAGCAATCACCTACCCAAGCACAGTACAGGAAGGATAGTGAGGAGCGTTAGCGAAAGGTTATCCCCTCCATATAAGAGTGACTAATTCCGGCCCTCAAAATAGGGATTGATCCGGTAAGATGCGAAATTGTAAGCTGAAACCTAGACCATAAAGATGCGGGAAGCCTAGTTCGGAGAGGTTAACTGGACGGCGGGGTAAGGAAATGCCCGATCTGCCCAGCCCGTAACGCCAGCCGGAGATAAGCTACCAAGGTGATCGATGCGGGCAAGCCGCCACGTAGCTATGATAAAGTATAAAAAATAGAGTGGGCTGGGTACGTGTTAAAATTGAATCATTTCTCATTAGGACATTCCATCACGGTCCTAAATCCAAGCACAGTCAATCCGATCGATTCTCTAAATGGATGAAGACCTACTACTTTCTCTTTCAAAATTGTAATTGATTCCTTTGGCGACTTCCGGCCCTTTCAAAACTTTATATGGCGTTCGGAGAAGTGTCTCTACTATACCCTCATGGCATTGGTTGGTGTAGTTGTTGCAAGGGTAGGAGCAATAGTTGTAGGAAGAAGTAGCTAGTGAAAGTGCTTAAGAAGATAACGTCTATCATGCCTAAAGAAGATATTCTAATTTGTTCGATGCTTCCTATTGTTTCTAATTTATAGCTTACTTAGAGCTTTCTTGTGTTTCTTGCAAGTCTAGTCTACTGAGTAATTGATTGCATTTCTTAATATGAGTAGGGTTAATCTTCATTTTAAGGTATAGATAGATTCTAGTTGGTTGAGCTAGGTAAAGTTCTAGTGAGCTGGGTTTCGTTCTTTTGATATAGGCTTTTTTCTAGTGAGATGGGCTTATTAGTTCGAGTATTGAAGTTGAGTAGTCCTTTTCTATAATTCCTAAGGTTGTTGATTGTAAGGAGTAAAGTGATAAGAAGTTTTTCTTCCAGGTCTATATTCCTTATTTAGTGTTTGGAATTATTTAATGGTTCCTTATCTAAGGGAGAGTTATGTTAAGCTTAGCATCAAAGTATATGTTCTAGGGTGTTCGTTCAAAGTAATAGATTTCGTTCGAACTATGATATAAAAGTGATCTGGTTAGTTTGAGTCGAAGTTTGAGATTTAGTTATTTAGAGATTACTAATAGACTGTCTCTTCTTCTTCCTTCTGATAGTTCTAGTTCCTTTGATAGTTCTAGGAGTTTTCTAATGATAAGATGAGTTAGTTATATATTACAAGGAGTTCAAAAGAAGATACATAGTCTAGTCCTTCAAGAATAAGAGAAAGTAGCCTTATTCCAACTCTGACTAAAGACATAATAGTTCTTTCAATTCCTATACCTAGACTCTAACAACTAATAATCCTATTGATTCCTACATCTTCTAATCCTGATAAATACTTATAGCTAAAGAAAGAATACCTAATCCCTCCTCTACTAGTTTATAGAATACTAGATAAGATACTAAGGATCTAATTTCTACTTGACTATGAGGTTAACGGCTTCTACAACTGCTGCTGGAGGAGGAATTATCCATATCCGCAGAGACTACGGGGACAGATCCAATTTCATTCATTGACTGAGTGAAATCCAATTGATCGAGAGCCCCATATCCATTCGGAGATCCAGAGCAAGCAGTAGAAGCAAAGACAGGAATTGATAATAGTTTGCGTGCACCTAGCGACGACGTTCGGTCAGGTGAGGCAGAGGCTCCGGCAGTTGTTTCATCTGTTTACCTATAAGCAAGCAGTTGATGCTTGAGTTTCAAAGGCAGAAACAGAGGCTACAACAGCATAGGTAGGTAGAGGTGGGCAAGGAATCAATGTGGTCGCAAAGGCATTACAGCTCAGATGCTCTTTCTTTATACAATGTCCACTTCTAGGAAGGAGGCTTTCACTTATATAATCTTAGTTCGTGTTTCCTAGCCGATCCAGAGTCTAAGTGATTGCTTCAGAGCACAGCTATAGGGTGCGAAGCAGAGACACTTACCTTACCTAGTACCTACCTTGCCGTATGGAACGGAGACCTATCTGGACAGACACCTGACCTCAATGTACCAGACCAACACCCGGCCTATAGCTGAAAGGCTAAAAACACAGTGATAGGGTGCATACAGAGAGACTACCGGACAGAGGTCTCTCTCTTACCACGCTGGAACGAACACTATACTCAGTAGGCCCGCTCCCCCTTCGAGGCAAAAAGCACTGCGATAGCGTGCACGCAGAGACACTGACCGGCCATAGTAACCCTCATTTATGGACATAGACCCTTCTGGACATACAGATACCTAGCCTATATGTAGTGCCACGGGCAGATCTCCATCTGGATCTATACAGAGCTCAATGGTGAGGGGTGGTGCGGCTTGACCTTTCTCAACAAGCCCAATCAATGTTATCTAGTAAGTAACTCTATCCAAGAAGATAAGTATGGGTAAAAGACGATTAGTAGGCGATTGAGGAGAAGCAGGCGTAAATTACTATAAGTAAAAAAATCTAGGCTAGCCCAAGTGTTTGTGTGAGGAGCTCGCTACCTTTGAGAACATTAACTGGATATAGATACGATATATCTATAGGAATTATGGGAGATATCTATAGGAATTATGGGAAGTAATTCTTCCTTGGGTAGAAGTTCACGGGTTTGGTCCCTGTTGAGGCCCCGTGCCAACGCTTCTATTCTATCCACGGGAAATATATCCTTCCTTCCATGGGATAATGACTACCCCAAATAATGTAAGCTATGAAGGATCTTCCTTCACCTTGAAGAGGTAGAACCTAAGTAAGGCAATCTATTTGTGAGTAAGCTCAGCTCAAGGGGAGGGATTGGTAAGGAAGTCAGTAAGATAAGCTCTCCCTTGTAGGTTGGGCATAACCTCTCGCTTTGGGCAGACCTATCGCTTTGGTTCTGGTAAGGTTGGATCGGTAATAATATCTCCTGGCCCTAACTATTTAAAAAGGTAAGGCTACACCCTTAAGGTAATATAGAGAATCTCTTTGCCCGATGCGGCCAAGCGGGTTCCTTTATTTCATTCTAAGAAAAGATTACCCGATCTCTTTGGTACTACCTCGATTTAGAGCTGATTTATATCAAAAATTATGAATATTTCCACGTTGGATATGTCCTTGAGGTGTTATGGCCTCAAAGTGAATGAAATCATATTCCTAGCTCGTAGTAAAGAGATGTAGATCTTGCTCAAGTATCTATCTTCTATTTCATTCCCAAGATGGAGACTTGAGCTTGGCCTTGGGTCTTCCTCAAGTATCATTCTTGTGGGGAAAGCTCTGCAGGACACCTCTTTAAAACACGCTTCTCACCTGGGCGGATCCACGCTGATCTTTCCCCCGATCTGAAGGGCAAATCAATGGGCTCCTCGCCCTAACAAAGATATCCTTGCTGGTTCGTATAGGAAGTAAGACAGAGTAGATCCTCGCCCTCTCTAACGGTCGGGCGAGTGGGCTTCCGCCTCCTGGCCCTAACTATGAATAGGTAATAACAGCGACGCCCTTAGGGTGAGATGGATGATTTTCTTTAGTTTCATTCCTTACGAGCGAGAAAATAAAGCGAGCCATAGAATTGCGTACTTCCGCGCCCCTCTACAATGGATTCTCTCTCCCGGAACCACAGGGGATTGCCCTGCAATGGATTCTCTCTCTGCAGGGGCGTGGATTACCTCTCTGCAATGGATTCTCTCTCCTTATTATTTACCTAAAGATGGGATTACCTCATCTTTAGGTATAATAAGTAAGTTGTTGAGGCAGACAATCAATAAGGTGCTCGTTCCGAACCACGTCCTAGTTAGACCTGATACGAGTTACCTCGTCTTATCCCCGGTTGTGGGTGGGAATGAATAGCGAGAAAGTTAAATCCAAAGCCTCACATTCACTCAGTCAATCAACACCCCGCACGGCTTATTACTTACCTAAAGACCAATCACAAAGGGATAACCTTCCACTTGCGGGTCAAGGGAGGTGTCCAACCCGTCCCTCTCAGTCTTGACTTAGCATTATCATCAGTAGCAAGCTTTGATATAACAAGATCGATGAAGCCCAACCCTTGCTAACTAGCTATCTATCTATAAGGCATACCCAAGAAACCGAACTACCTATTTGGTTTGGATTCTGTTCCTCTCTCGTGTTATCTCGCATTTCGGCAAGCACTAATAAACCTGTCCCTGGAACTCCTTACTATAGGCGGGCATCAATCAATCAACCTATCCCCTCTCCCTCTGGCAAGCACCAATCAACCCCCACGAAGCACTTGAAAAGGTCAGCACTAATCAACCTACCTACCTACCCAATAACACAACCTACCTACCTCTCTCTATACTACCTACCTTTATCTCTTTATACCTAATACCTACCTACCGGAGGAGCTTACCTAACCACAGATGCACAACCAAGAACCAGGCTTATAGTACAAGACGAAGACACTAAATGGGGAGGGAGTTAGATAGAAAAGACGTTAGGAATTGGAAATACTCGACCACCCTTCTTCTCCAACTACTCATTCTCAGGATTCAACGCTATTCCTTTCTCATGATCTCATTCTCCACCGGGAGGAAGAGGAGTTAATGAACCCGGGACGGGAGAGCAAACAGGACCTCCGCACACTCATCTGACGCCCTGAAGCCAGTGGTGGTGAAGAAGCCGTTCTCCTTCTCTAGCCGATGAAGAAGCCTACGACGATCGCGATCTCCTAGCAGCCATGAAGAAGCCTACGACGATCCATCCGATCTGATCTCCTAGCAGCCATAGATCTCATCTCCTACCTACAGCCATGAGATACCATCCTACCTGCCATTCTCCCACAGCCATACTCTACCATGAGTGCATTACCATTACCATTACTGGCATTAGGCCGAGTGCATTACTGAGTGTTTAGTACGATAGAGGGTTTAGTAGGTTAGGTTAGATAGTGTTTAGTACAGAATTGGTGAAGGTTGTTTAGTACGATTAGTGGATCGAGCGCCGCCATCAGGACTGGAACATAACGATAACGCTCGACGGGTCATGTGCTCGACGATTGGAAGGGGCGTTTCGACGATTGGACCTGCGTTGGTTGTTGTTCCGAAGGTAGAGATCAGTCGGTCGCCTTGTTGTCCCGGGTCATTTGGAAGGGGCCTACGTTGTTGTTGTCCCTTCTCCGATTGGAATACAGCAGCCGGTGGTTGGATGCAGCAGCCAGTGGCAGCACTACTTACTATCTCGACACCGCTCTCGACACCATATAGCTCTATAGTCCAGCACTACTATCTCGACACCATATAGCTCATAGCT
>Ga0224573_1000067_pt1 | contig 14028 bp, 15 predicted proteins | sample CRU1metagenome_FD_189088 | JGI IMG/M metagenome (GOLD analysis project Ga0224573, IMG submission 189088) | Spruce roots microbial communities from Bohemian Forest, Czech Republic - CRU1 | ecosystem: Host-associated > Plants > Roots > Unclassified | place: Czech Republic: South Bohemian Region... | reverse complement strand
TACACAGATCAGTGATGCCTATCACTGCTACTTTACAGGTGCTGTGCTTGCTAGCTTCTTCTTCAAAGGATGCGAGCGACTGAATAGCTCTTTAGCACGTGCAGTCGATCGATCGGAGAACAATGCCTCCAGTGTGCTTCACAAGGGTTGGCACCCGTGCAAAGGCACCGCTAAGGGAGTCAGGAGTCACGCGAGCAAGGAGTTCTAGGAACAAGTGCTAGGTCGATCAAGGGAATAAGCTACGCCGACACAGGGGATCTTCGGGCGCAGTAACCCATTTCCGAGTTAGCAGTCCAGCCTTCTTGTTGCTATTCAGGACGGAACCCATACGGGCTATGGGGCTAGTTTCCCCCCTTGTATAAGAGTAAGCCGTTAGCCATATTCCTAATTCCGAGGGAGTTTCAATAACATCCACGTATAACCCATTAGGGCTATTAAGTAAGAAGCAAGAGAGCGAACCTCATCAAAAGATACTCCCCAGCCAGCATGTTAAGGTGGGTCCTTCGCCAGTAGTTAGAGTGAAGTGGGTTGCTTCGCAGCAATCGTGAAGTGGTTGGCAGCGGAGCAATCAGTAAGCATCAACGATACGAGCATGTGAACGTGGGTAGCCTGCAGCAAGCATGAACGATAGAGCCAGTGAACGAGCGGGAGACGCCTTCAGCAACAAAAGCTATAGCTCAGCCTTCTCAGTTAGCGTGGGAGCTACTCGCCAGCAAGAGAATTCAACGATACCCCGCCTCCCAACCCATCAAGTGAACGGTGGCGGTGCGGCTTCTTCCTTCGACAAAGGCATAACGCAAAGGCAGCCCTCAAAGGAGTTTAAGGTGCTCTCCGACGACAAGCTTACCGACCTTAGAGGCTACCAGGATCCTACTAGCGATCAACACCAAAGCAGTGGGCGAAAGCTAGCCCAGTAGTTTGAGGAATAACCAACTCATGCTCTCCGACAAGGAGGGGGTGGCTCCCGCCCGAACAATAGCTCTTTCTTAGATCACGTGTAGCCCGCTCAATAGCTGCCTCTTTATGAATAGCACGTGTATGCTTGTCTGTCCCTGAGCCATCCGTGTCTGTTCCCGAAGGTAGCCTGGAGAAAATCGGAGAAGGAACAACGAATAACCGAGTAAGCTTTCGATTCAAGGGCACAAGCCTGGGTGCTAAAGCTGCTTACTTAGAGCAAGTATACGAGATTCGTACGGGTGTAAGTCACTGTGACTATGAACTTGAACGATTCCTTTGGTCGGCCTACCAGGTGCTAACGCATTAGAAGCCTGCCTTTAGAGCAAGTAGCCCTCGCCCCTACTAATGAGCTAACCATCCGTACTCTGTCCCCGTAGGTAGCGTAATCGCTGGAGGAACAACGATACAGAGAGTAGAATAGCACTGCCCGCGCGAGAGCTCTTATTAAGCAAGAGTACATTCGTCCGGGTCTCACGGCTATAAAGGAGAAGATGCCTTTTGGTTGGCCCACCCAGTGCTAACGAACAATCGAGCCAGCCTTTCGAGCGAGAAAGTCGAGCGAGCAATCAATCGAGCAGTGGAGCAAGCACCTCTCATCAAACGAATATACGAGCAAGCATTCCAGCAAGTAGCCCCTGACTAAGTGAGACGCCTACCGTCTCGTGGCCTGCCCTGTGATATCGTCCCGGAGAGGTAGCATATAAATAAGAGGAAGCCGGTTCCAGCTACCTTAATAACAGTTAACCACCCCTATCCCTTTGGTCTAGTGGGCCTCCCTTCGTTAGCTCCTCTCCCTTACGGTCGAGTGCTTACAGCCCTATCCACATGCGTTCGAGTTCTAGTACTTGAGAGGACTGCTTAGTCCTTATAACTTATAGTACCTGAGAGTACCAGTGAGTACTTATACACTACGTTCGCTCTATACTGGTACCGCTGAAGCTTATTCGCAGACAGATCCACTCGATCGAATATACGATACTACGAGCCAGCAAGTAAACGTGGGGCAGTAAGGTACTCGAACCAAGGAATGTGAAGAGGTAGCCCTCGCATCAGCAAGCAGACAAGCGAGAAAGCCATTCCAGCAAGTAGCCCTCCCCCCTGAGTAAAGCTGCCTTCCGAGCAAGAAGCACACGTGGGCGGATCCAGCTAGCCACTGAGTTAGATCGAGGAATGACAAGGGGCGGTCCGATCAAAGTCCCTAATAGCAGGTTCCCTGGCCCGTGGCATCCAAGGAGTTAGAGGAACGGGACTAGTCAATTGCTGATCACTCGAAGGCGGTACCCCAATCGAGCCAATGAAAGGACCCAAATAGGAGCGTAAACAGTAGGGCTATTCGGGCCAGTGACGTGAACCCCCTTTGCTTAGGAAGCTAGTTCCCCAATGATCCATTCCGAGCTCGAACCATTAGTGATAGGGCCCCGTTAGGTACAGCTCGTCAGGCAAGCTAGCTCGATACACCAGCAAGTAAACGTGGGGCAAGAGCAAAGCAAGAGCCAGCAGCACCGATGTAACAGTGTCCCCATTAGTACTTAGTACGGCTTGTCCACGCTTCGATCGGGACTCACCGGGGCAGGCTGGCAACAACAAGCAAGAAAGAAAGAACAGCCATGCGCCCATGTGAGAGTGGGAACCTTCGAATCGTGAGTAAGGTGGGTCACCATCTCATTCTAGCTACCCTTACTTACTGCCCTGCCTATGCCTTCACTGTGGGTGGATCAACTTCACTTGGTCCTGATGCTGCTGAGTCAACTCTATCAAATGCAATGGCTCTGAAGCTGGAAGGGATGCTACAGGCTCTCGATCTGTCTTTGCGTATGCTGCCTCTACTTCTTGCTCTGTTGCTGGTTCTCTCACAGGAAGGGATTCCGGACAAGATGGCGGTGGCTTTTCAATTGGTGGTGCTTTCACTGGTAAACGGATGAAACCACTGCCTCTTCCTCTGCAAGGTAAACAAGATCAATTGTATCAACGGGGGGCTGGCTCAAATGCGGGGTAAACTTACTTGGCGTCTGTTGACGAGGAAGAAGCCCACGCCTACGCCTCTGCAACCTTTGCTTCCACCTCTGCCTCTGGTGCTGGGCGATCAATTGCCTTCCCTTCTGTTGCTTCCACTGGGTATGAAACCGGTTCATTTGCAGCTGCCTCTGCCTTTGCTGCTATCTTAGCTGCTGCTTGCTCGGATACTGCTCCCATTGACGTTGCTGCTACTGGTCAGGGTGGTGGCAAGGAAGCTGGGACTAGCGGAGATGCTGGCTATGATGGTGACATATCAACTTCAATAGAAACTCGAACTGGCTTTACATCTTCATATGGATATCAATTTGCGCCTGGAACAGGAAAGGGTGCTAGTGGTTCCAAATAAACTGCTGGATCTACTGCTGGTTCAGGATCAAGCGCCTATGCTGCCGGTGGCGGTAAAGCTGGTACACTTAAAGACGAAGGACTGGCACCTACCTTTGCCCTTGTTGCTGTGTTCTTTGCCTATCCTGCTCCTAGTGCTCCTTGCTCGGATGCGGAGTCTGCTGGGTGGTAAACTGCTTAAACTGGTGCTACCTTAGATGTGGCCTCTCCTGCAATTGGTGCCTCCTCAGAGCCAACATCTTTATTATAGCCTCGGTGTAGATAAAATCTCCACTTAGACCTTCCATATCGAGAACTAGAAGCAATAATAGCACCACCCGCATTATATATATATAGAGGTAAAAGTAATAACTAGAGCATTAATAGCAAAGATAGATCCATAGCTCACAGCATAAGCAATAGTAACATACCCATATCCAATTCCAGATCCTACAGGTCCAGTAGCAGTTATAGTTGTTTCATATCCTATAGTAGCAACAGAGGCATAGGCCATTGATGGACCAGCAAGATAAGTAGAGGTCACTATAGTAGTAGATCCATAGGTAGTAAAGATAGCATTATATATATATATAATATCCATCCATTGAAGTCAGACTAGCAGTTGGTTATGCAGTAGCTTAAGCACTAGTATGATCAACACCAATATTAGTAGTAGTTTATGCAGTTCTAGTTGATGTTGTTTATTTTCTTATTGATCCATCATCCCTAGATCCAGATCCAGTAGCGCATAAGAAGAATAGGTTACATAGAGCATAGATGGTAGTAGCATAGGCTAGGGTAGAGCCTGTTGATTAGACTATTTATTCTACTTACCATATTTAGATCAATACAAAGACCTAGTTGGAGTTCTAGTTCCAGATTGAGACCCAGTGCTAGTTTCCCTTCACTCAGTACTAGGTCCAGATTCAGCCATTGGTTAAGCAATTGTTTCACTAGCTTACCTTGAACCAGGTAAAGATCTAGAAGTTGAATAAGTAGCAGCCCCTAAGGAACCGTAATGAAGGCATTGTTTGACGAACAATAGATTGAAGGTGTTGTAGCTGGTCCTAACTGTCCTATCGTATTAACGTCTACAATAAGTCTCTGCCCCATCTGCCCCTAAGTAAGTAGGTAATTCAGGCATTGGGTTCCGTAATAGGAGTGTCTCTCCCTTCCCTCCTTCCTCTGTCCCTGTAACGAGGTGTTGCTAGCTCACCTAACCTAACCTCACTAAACAGATTGGTGAATGCCACCGAATAATGTTGTCGGGGCCTTCTCGCAAAGGAAAAGGAACCTTCTTCACACTCGGATCAGTTCTGCCATCAAACCATGGAAACATTATAGTGGAACTAGAACCGATAGTAGTCAGTAGAACCCTGATGTTTGGTCAAAATCATGTCCGCAGTGCTGCCACCGTGTCCTCCCAAGCACACAAATCCTCTTTATGTGCCGCGCACCATCTTGTGGGGGTCTCTGCCAGCAAGAGATCCAACACTGCAACCCGATGCTCCGACGCAACCTGTTCCTCAATCTGCACTACAAATCTCGCAGTATCCATCATTCCATCAAACCATGGTAGAGTTGTCACCTCAGCGCCTATCCATCTGCATGCCTGCAGAGCCACACACCATCGAGTGGAGTTCTCATACTCCCCATTCTGCCTCCTGGTAAATGCGGCTTCGGAGTCTATTCCAAAAGAACATACACTGCACCAACTTCACTCACCATCTGTGGTAGGGTTAATGTAATCCTCCCGTTTCCCAACGGTCAGATTGTATAGCTGATCCAAGGCACTCTCGTCCATCACGTCCTCCACTGGCTCCACAAAGTGCTCACCTAGCGTTGGGTCCAACGATTGAACAACTTGATGGCCGTCCCCCTCAAAGGACATCCGCCACTGCTTTATGGCATCGTTATCAAAATCCAAAGAAATTCCTAGTAGTGTTGGGCATGGGTCCTTATCCTCTAGGATCTCAATGACTTGAAAGTCGGCATAGGTTTTTACCCCATCCAGATCTCCTTCCATTTGCTCCAACCACCTAATAGGGAAGATCCGTGACTGATTGGCCAACCGTAACTATATCGGTGAGTAAACTAAGGCTGGATTTACCATGAACTCCTTTCTTAGGTAGGATTTTTACATATAACCCTAGATTGAGCATTGCCCCCTATACCTCATAACCGCCAATCAGTGCATTTAGTTGGAATTCCTTCTCCTCCTACGTCGGAGAAGCGGCTTCGCACCTCCCCCTCTGGCTCCGTTCTTGTATCTCTCTATTCTACAGTAGGAGCGGAGCTCCCTTCCTTAGGAAGGAAGGGAAGGGTAGTGCCCCAGGCAAGGTAAGGGCAGTGTCCTGGCCTATGATTCGTTAGGAAGGAAGGTAAGGGCATCCATCCATATCTTACTATTCCCATCTAAGTCCATATCCCTTAGGTTACGGGTCAACCCTCCATCTAAGTCCATATCCCTTAGGTCGAAGTCAACAGACCAGATCCCTTTGGTCACGAAGGGGCAAAAATCTATATCTAGTACGTGACAGCGAGCGTTCGTTACAGGAAGGGGATACTTCGGTATGGCGGGGGAGAAGGCTTTCTTTCTTTACATTCATGATCCCCCTGCTCAGCTTGAAGAGGAAGGACCTGCCCAACCCAAGAAGGCTTTCTTTACGGGGACTGCTCAGTAGCTCAGTGGCAGGAGATCGTGAAAGGAAAGGAAAGACAGAGTAAATAAGTCTCTCCTAATACGGAATCCTTAGTTACGGTCGATAAAATAAGTCAGATCAAAATCGTCAAGGGTCCTTACTTTGTAAAGCCAAGGAGATAAGGGCCATATTGGTTGGGTCTTATGTAATTACGCTTTCTTCTTCTTATATACGTAATTACGCTTTAGCATCGTACAGTATATAATAATATTGATCTACTCTGGAATTTGCCTTTTAGAATAAACTACACTTCACTTTCCTTTTGGATCAAAGTTCTCTTTTTTTTGTGTTACCGAAAGAAATCGATAGAGACAGAGGCAACGCAACATATCTAATATGTTATCGAAATCGATATTGATATCTGCGAACGAATGCAACGTATATAACGAAATAAATCATATAAAAAGAAAACGCTATTCTGTCAGAAATTGCCAACGACCGCAACGTTTATAATGGAGTAAATACGTTCCGTAGAGATTTGAGACCGACCGACGAGAAATCCTTCGATAACCAAATCGATACCTGGTCTTATTTCTCGGTTCGATTCCGAAAAGATAATACACACGTCTGGGTGCGTGGGCTCTTAATATACGACGGATCTCTTTTATGATTCGTATCATGTCGGTAACTAGCCCCCCTGCCAGATGAGTAACTTAGAAGTGCATAAAGAGGAAATAACTCCATAATAAAGTCTTTCCAAAGTCTCTGATTTTACGTCTCTTAAATGACTCGTATAATAATGTCGGTAACTAGAGAGGCAAGAAAGAGAAGACACAACTCCATTTGTAAACGCATCAACTTGTATATGAAATAGCTGGTAATTCTATTTCAATAGTTGGTAATTCTATTTAGTAGAAGCCTGAAAGTAAAGGAGATTGACCGCCCTTCCAGGGCCTTTTGGGCAAAGGCCTAACTTCCTATGGATAGATATGGAGATAATAGTTTCTAAAAGACGGCGAAAACAGGCTTTATTGATCGGTTCGATTCCGATAAGTCTATCTAACTGTAAACGCCGCTCAAGCTACGGTTCGTTCCGCTCTGCCAAACCGAGGTCGAGGTCCTTCTCTATATCGACAGGTGGAGATGAATTTATGTCGGCAATGAGCGCCGACGGATTTTGGCCAACAAAGATGCAATGGGCGCAACTTAAATACCGCGGGTGTTGGCTAGGACCTCAAGTCGGAAAGAGTGACTGAACAAAAGACTTGCCGATTATGAAAGTGTCTTTACCAAACCCCAGAGAAGCCGTGCGCAGACGACTCTCGCGAAGACCGGTTTCATTCCCGGGTGCGGTTTCCCCGGCTCATAAAGGTGGGGGGTCCGTCCAACTCAGAGACCTGGGTGTCATCCTCCCTGGGTCTGGGCTCGTTCGGCCGGGGGTTCCTAAAGGCGGAAATGGTTTGGTGGCGTCTTCGTCGGCTTCTCCTTCCGGGGAATGGATTGAAACTAGATTGGTCGAGGCCCAGGTGGGGGCGGGACCTGAACTGAATCTCTATATCCCGGCCAGTGAACTGACATAAACCCAGCTTCCTGCGTTCACTGTGCTGATCTCCCTTCCCTAGTGGGGAAGGCACTTTGGATAGTGGGGTTGCTTCTTCATTTAAGGGTAGGAGTAGGCGTACAGTCAAAGAGTTAGGCGTGGCCTAGGGAATAAATAACTACTGAGCGTGTGTGTTTCTGACCGTAAACCCAGGATCCTTCATATGCCTAAGGTCCATGGCGGTAGAAACCCGAAATTGATAAGGATAGAAATAGATTCCTTCCTTCACACACCAAATAAAGGGCTGGCTATCCATGTCCACAATCAGTATCTCCGCTGCTTGCTTCTTCACTGAAGGGCCTGCCGCTCTTAACAGTTAGTTAATATGTTACAGAGATACTTCGTTCGTTATGGTGCGTACTTCGAAGGTAGGCGACTCTCTTACAGAAGAGCTGGCTTAACGGCACCTTTACGGGGCGGTACCTTTTTTTTCACGGCTGCGGCGGGAACAGGCAGGAAAGGCACTCTCCTATTGCCTATATATTCTCGTTATTAATATGATGCCGAGTCTCGGATCAGAAATAAATATGACCGCGTGAATACAATCATTGATTGAGGGATGGGATGATTGAGGTTTAACCGGATGGGTTGGATGGATATAGAGAGAGATAGCGTGAATGAACCGATCATGTATGCGGTTTGACCTATTGATTGGGAGAGCATGTAGTAGGAATTCTGATTGGGAGAGAGGGCAGCCAATTAATGCCTTGAGGGCCCATCAGGCAGGGGCTCTAGGGCGAGCCCACCCACTCCGGTGGTTTTTACGTATCTCAATGCGAGTGATGCTCTCTTCAGTTGGTAAGAGCCCACTTCAGGATTGGTTCAAGAGGGATCTAGTTCGTGTAGCCCTTGTGGCTGTAGCCAGGCCTGGCTCACTAAGATCAGAATCTCGATCTCGATCAGGAACATCAGAATCTGGATTTGGATCTGCATTGTAGATATCTAAACAACTGGACCGACTGCTTAAACAACTGCTTAGTAAAGTGCTACTAGATCAACTGCTTATTGATTGCATGAGGAGCCCGAGGTAAGGTTCCCGGCTTCTAAGCGCAACACGCAGTTATCGCAAGGTATGACCATTGCTAAACAAGCCCGGGAGGTCCTGGTCCCAGCCTGAAACGTTACAAGGTAGTATCCATTGCAAGAACTATCTCGGTAGATGCTAACCCGCCCCCAAGCTTAGTAGGTTGACGAGCGCATGAGCAGGACGAGGTAGGTCTCCAGCGGAATGGAATAGCAGGACGAGGGCTAACCGGCGGACTAACTATAAGAGGTGCATGGCGCACGAACCAGCTAGCGATACCCCTTTCCTTTGATGGGACACCAGTTCGGGTAGACCCCTCCTTTCTCATTTCCCACGATGAGGGCGTATAATGCTGTCAGATATCGCTTGGCACCATGAGGGCGGATCATGGGCGTACCAGTAAAGAATCTAAAGCATCGAACGAACTAATTCCTGCATAGATCTATTTGCTGGATAGATAGGATAGAGCCAGTGGTGATATGCTGTCAATATCCCGTATAGCAAGGGATAGAAGCAGTAAAGAAGCCTTCCTTCAATTGGACATAGCGCAGGTATGTGAAAAGCAAAGCCACCAGGCCTTACGGTAAAGGCCTAGTAAGATAAATCCTGGCAGGGTCAGAGAGAAAAGAAGGGCAAGGTCCCGGTTGTTTCCTTAAAGGCTAAGAGATAACGCTAGGCGGTATGACCAACAGTTTTGGAGTGGGTTATTTTCTCTTCCTTCCCGCCCGAGTTGGGTTTTGTCGTTGACGACGGAGGAAGCACGCAGGCAGCGCAGTATACTTACTGCCCTAACTGTCCAATCAGATATTGGGACACTGGAGCCCACCCCATAGTTGTTTCAAAACTTACGTCTGTTTGTAGTTCCTCGCTACGTGACGTGAGGGCGGGCCGGTCGGCACTCGCTGAGTTGGCCTCACTTCGTCCAAGGTAGTTGTTCCTTTCCCTCCAGAGAGGGAGGTAGGTAGGGAGGCTGAGAGCCCGGCATTTGAAAGCCAGGTTGTGGGTGGTCGGTATCACAGCTAATCCTACTACAACGCTCATTCATTCAGGTTCGAAGAGAGGTTGTTTCCCTCTCACAGAGATATACGCCAGCTATTCTTGCTTGATAGCGGGGAAAGGTGGTTCTATGAGACAGGTCATACTCTTTTTAGCCCTGCTGTGAGACGCCCCAAGATATATGCATTCCCTGCCTGAAGGAAGGAAGATAGATTTAAAGGGTGTGAGTTTTATCAATCATCCGCTTAACATACTTAGGCAATGCCAAGCTTCTCGGGGTAGGGCTTGGCTTTCCCTTCCTTCAAACAAAGAGAGAGAGATTCAGGAGTACTTATTTCCTTGGCCGGGAGGGGGCGGGAATAATTCGCGGTTGTAGTAAAACGAACAAACGAAAAGAAGAGTGTGGCCGACACAATTGCTGGCTGGAGCTACGCTTTGAAACCACTCCCTCCAGGGAAGGAGAGGTTTCAATAGGGGAGGAAGTTACCTCTCCCTGATGAGTTGTGCTTGGTTCAGAGCCCACAATCTCAGTTTATCCTCCGGTTCCTCCTGCTGATGGCTCAACCCTAGCCTTCTTTTGCTCTGATTCTCCTTGATCCTTCTCATCCTTCCTTTTCTTTACAGGTAAGGGAGGGATGGATAGATAGATTGAGAGATAGATATATCTTCTTAGGACCAATATCTATCTCTAGCTAGTTACCGACATGCAGGAAACTAGATGAGACTCAATGAGGAGCACAGTGCAGCGGACAGAGTTGTGCTCTTTCTCAATCTCGAGATATATCATTAGTAGAGACTCGAAGTTAGGAGCCTAAAGACGTTAGTTACCGATGTCATCTATTCATTAATGCTATTTCTCTAGAGACGGCATAAAGAATGCATTAATGTCTAAATAATCTCATATATAATAAATAAATGCCTTATATAAATCATTCCTATCTTTTCCTTCCCACTCAGTGACTAATGGGAATGAGCGTGTGAAGCACGATCAGCAAGCCTTGGCCCAAGTGATCAGGCCTGGGCCAGCGTAACACCTACCGAGAGCAACTGAACCAACCGAGGGATTGGCCTTTCTTTCAATCGCCTTTGCTTTGGATCGCTAACTCAGGCCCAAGTAAGGTGGTGGTATGCCTATTTCTGATCTGACCCTGGGGATCTATTTCCTTTACTTGGTTGGCCTAACTTTTCATTATGCACCGGAGTCTAGATGGAAAGAAAGCGGATATAACGTATTCACCGGGAACCGCCTTCCTTTATTTATATTCCCCCGCCTACCGCGGTGCAGCGGACTAAAGGGTTGGCTTTATCAATATATCTCACCGGTATAATAAGAGTCGTTAGTACAGGTAAGAGCCATGACCTTCAGGGTTGGCCTAAGTAAGATCATTTACAAGGTTCGAAGAAAGGGGTCCCTACCGAGGTGAAATGAGAGCACCCCAAGATCTATTTGTTAGTTAAATGTTAGAAAAGGTGTGCTTTTTTCAGTTTGACTGGAGGGTGATAAGACCAGCCGGAGAACAGGGGTTAAGTCAGGGTGGGGGACCATGAGCTAGGGGTAGGAGCAAGGTTGTGCCATACGTACGAGCGAGAGGCCGCGAACTAAGCCAGATGGCTACTGGTAGTCTCGGTAAGCTGTGCGTTTCGCCCCGATGCTTTTTGTGCACCCAGGTAATATTTGTTAGTTTGCTTTATAGCAAAACTGATAAGCCTGATGTGTGATACCCTCGTTATAAATGTGGCACTCTTACCATACTGAAATACGTTAGTTCCATCTGTCTCGCAGAGCCCGTACGAGTAACAGTAGCCAGCCAGTTCCTCTAAAACGAGTAGCAGTAGCAGAGCTGGTAGACCGAGTAAAAGCACTCGTTTAAGAACCAATTGATCCAGAGACATATCTAAGAAGTAGAAAACAGAGGAGGTAATGGCTGACCTCCCTTTCCTATCTTTTGATATATATATATATATATATAGGATGGTGACCTCGAAGGCCTGACCTTTCTATCTCAATATGCATCTATATATTTAGGAAGGAGGGGCACCTCATAACTAATCCCCAGGATTCTCTACCTTAGTTAATAAGTATGGGCTGAGATCTCTAGGATGTGCTTATATCTGGAAGTAATACTTATTGAATGTGTATTCTCTACCTTGCAATATGCTATTTAAGTGAGTGCTTTCCTAGGCGAGAATGAAAATAGTCATATCCCGAGTCCACAGTGAATCAGAAAAATCTACCTTCTAATCTATCTAAAGGACTGGAAAGATACGGGTCGCTATGCCTTCCTTAATGTTGTCTATGCGTTCCTTAATATAGATAGGAGCAAGTATATGGATGATGAATCTGCGGAAAAGCACTTCTATCACGACGTCGCACCCCACGGCACACCCCTGACTGCCGTAATGTCTTTGATTCTGGCTTGTCCCAGGCGTTATTCTCGCAAGGCTAATCTACCTTAGTGAGTTAATGAGTATAATCTGCCTTAGTTCATCTCGTTCCTGCGCACACATACGGTATGTGCTTACCGGGTAGAACTCCGCCCCTGATGGAATGTGAAAGCCCCTAATGATCAGAGGAATGATCCCCTGAGCCCGCCTGACCTTACCTTGGCAGACGCGTTACCCAGACGCCTGCCCTTAGTATCTTCCTGCCCTGTTGCGGGAAGGACCTATGGAGGAAATTAACTGAACACTATGGAGTCAATCTCTGACCTTTACCTGGCTTACGTAGAATGAGGACCTCTAAAGAATCTAATTGCTTCCAAGCCCCTGCGTACCTTCCAATAAGCATAAACGGCTGCATTTGCGATGGTTTACGTAGTAAAAAATCCAGTGTGTAGGTTTCTAGATAGATTCCTCATCTGTGTTTCTGAGCGACAAAAATATTGACTGAAACCCCCCTTGTGTTGACTACTTGCTTGTATGCCCTTAATACACTTGAGTAGAACTAAGCGCTTCCTTTCCTGTTGTGATTGGGAATAGAGCTAATGAAGGAAGTAGAGGAGTAATGAACCCGATAGAAAGAGCAAGCCCATCCGAGCTAACTCTCTACTATAATACTACTACTAGAATACTATACTATAGTAGAAATAGAATAGCCAAATAGTGCAAGCCTCTAGCTCTACCCTAGCTAAGGAGAGTATCCAATCTGTAGGGTTCCTCTGATCTGTAGGGTTCCTCTGAGAATGTGTTCTGTTGTCTGGAGGAAAAAGTGCTCATGAGTATAAAGAAAATAGATGGATAGCGCAATAGGGCTCATCTTAATAGTAGGCGAATAAAAGGATAAAATAGAAATACTAGCCTATATAAAATAAAGTAGTGTAGGCATAGAATATCCCAATAGGGCAGCTGGTCTCCTTCCTATAGTAGGGTATAGAATATCCCAATAAGCTATACTTAGAAACTAAGCTATACTTAGAAATATAAGCTATAAAACCAAAGGAAGGAAAGGATTGCATCTCTGATGCCCGGTAATGGAAGCATAGAATAGTGCCTTACGTCTCTCTGATGCGCGTGAATAGAAATAATTATAAATATATATATATATATCATGCCCGTCCTAGCTGAGTAAATAAAAGCACCTTTGGAAAGGCACATTTGCATCAGTCTTATCCTTTCTTATCCGCATCTTATCGTTTCTTCCGCATCTTATCGTTTCTTACCCTCTGCGGACAAGCGATTTTCAATTCCTTATTGGGCTCTATAAAAAAAAGAGTTTTGGAGCTATTTGAGAGTAGGCTGTTATTATATACTTATTTCTATCACTTTTCTTATTGACTTCAATCTTTAATAATATACGGGCGGGTTGATGGAAAACGACAAGATTATCTTGTAGAATAGCTGTTTAAGGACTTCACATCCTAAAATCAACGTCATCAACTGGTGGAAGCTCAGGACAACTGATTCATGAAGGGGTAATTTACCAGGATCGCCCTGAAAGCATTGATCAGGAGACATAAGCCTGTTATTATATAGGAGAGGGGGCCTGCCCTTACTTCAAATAGGTGGGGGATAGGATCCGATGCGCGTAGACAATCAGGCAGTAGCTGCGCACCTTTATTATATAACAAACGCGTTGAACGGTTCACCCTTTCCCTTTTCACAATGGGTCAGCGAGTAAATGGGAAAAATCCGTAGCTTTATCCGGGGTGCGGAAGCATGGGGAGCAAGATTGGAATAAAGCGGAAGGGGTAGTATGAATTATATATGTAATTACGCTCTCCCTCTGTGAGGCTTCGCCGATTGAGAAGACCACGCTTATGAGCACAGGGTTGCCCTCTCCTGTAAGTCGAGCGTGCTTTCGCATCCTCCGTAAAAGCGTCGCAGTTGGCCATCGCAGTTGTATGAACAGAAACGTTCTTTCCCCTCCGTAAAACCATCGCAGTTGGACCATCGCAGTTGTCAGAACAGAAACGCTCAAATATCCTCTCCCGTTGGTCGAGAGTTCGCTGCCTCACCCTCTAGAAAAGCAT
>Ga0224573_1000063_pt1 | contig 14552 bp, 11 predicted proteins | sample CRU1metagenome_FD_189088 | JGI IMG/M metagenome (GOLD analysis project Ga0224573, IMG submission 189088) | Spruce roots microbial communities from Bohemian Forest, Czech Republic - CRU1 | ecosystem: Host-associated > Plants > Roots > Unclassified | place: Czech Republic: South Bohemian Region... | reverse complement strand
CCCTTATCAATCAAGGGAATTAAACCCTCATTCTTGCCTCAGCTCCGTTCGGGAAATCATTCCCTCACACCATGAGGTCTGGGTATGAACATGAAAAGAAATATTAAGACAAGGAGCAACCGAAGGTCCGCACCTTGCCTCATTAAAAGATGAAAAGAAGGAGCAACCGAAGGTCCTTTGCCCATTAATTGAGTTATTTCTAATTATTTATTTACCTCACTAAATTATAGCAACAACCTTTAAATGGATCCCAAAACACAAGTATACATTCCCGCCTATCAACCCTTCTTATCTCCCTCTTATCTACCTCTTTTTAGTTAGGGATTCCCTCTTACCCAGATACCCAGATCGTATGACTTGATGAGGGATCGTCTCTCTAAGAAAGTATCTTATTAACAAATAGAGGCAAATTACAGTATCAGTGTACTTTTTACAAGGAAGGATCCATAACGACTTAAACGACTTACAAGCTTGACCGGCTAGGCAAGAACGACTTAAAAGCTTTATTGACTTGATTGGGGTTCTTTCAAATGCATAAAACCGCGGGCCTTTGCGTGCGTTTTATCGCCACTTTCCCGCCATAAATGTGTGTTTTCAAGTGGTTACGCCTTTAAGGGTGTTGTGTTCATTCTACTATATCTATCTAGAAAGTACTATCTCTAATAATTGGCATGATACGAGCTCAAAAAGGGAAGGCGTATCCAATTGAAGAGAGAAACTTACAAAGCCTGCCTTATTTGTTTGCCTCAATATGCTTAATTCCTTGAGGGCAGAAATTAGAGGCTAAAATGCTCATCTGGTAGGGGGGGGGCTGGCTGGGGCGTCGTAGACTTTTAATATAGCCTCTCTATATGAAAGTGACATTGAAGGGGCTGGTAATTACATATATGATTCATGACCAGCAGCCACTTACTTATTGGCGTATATTCTCCGGTTCCTAATAATTATTTTCAGGCAAACAAAGAAGTTTCCCTTCACTTAGTTCGGTAATGGAGAATCTGGATCTCCCACTGCCTTCCCTCTGCTGTACAAGCTCACTATGTACTTGTGCTGCTAAGCCAGACTGATCTGATTGATACCGCGATGATGTAGAATTGGACTGTCCTGCATCCTTTGTATAAACATAACAGGTGTTAGAGCTCATTATCACTGAAACCTATCCATCATAAACACTGTTTTACTGATGATTGGGAGGAGGGAGACACTTTGGCATTTTCCCTTTACCCTTTCCACGGGAGAGAAAATCAAATGGGACTGTCTCACTCATGTACCCTTTACCTCACCAATAGGAAGCATATTTTATATCCAATTGAATTTAATTGTGATTCAACTTAACCCAATAAGCGAATGTAGGGATTATTGAAAGCAGGATGGGCAAGAAGCCTGCCTGCCTTTTGGCTAGGGAGTTGTGTCAAGTACGACGATACTTGGTCTTTATGCTCTCTAAAGTGACCGAAATCATACCTGGGTGGAAAATATATATTGACGTGAAATACTTTGTGTCTGCTAATTTGTCGAGGAACTCGAAAGAATTTGTTTCGCGATGTCCTCATCACCAACGGGCCCTAGCAAATAGGTATTCATAGCAACACTTGGCTCGACCGATTTATGCTAATTGGTCATGTGTCTTTCTTTATTCACGATTGGGAGCCGGAATAGAACGAATAGCTCTATCGAACCCGGCACGTGCACCTTGAACCCGCATTATCGAATCGGTGGCTAATTCAATTCGATCGAGACAGCTGATGAACCAATATGGGGAGTTTTAGAGTCTCCATGTACCACATTTCGATAGTGACTCCAGCGCACCTACACCCCCATTCATCCCATACGGGGGATATAACTATTGCTGGGTTCCAATAACACCAATCCCTCTCTAATCATTAAGCCTTTCTATCCTAAAAAGTGGGTATTAAGTCCGAGAGGAGGAGGGGGGAGAGGAAGCAGCTTGCTTCTAAATTGTTTTCATTTAAGCTCCCGTGCCCTTCCCTCCGTTTCAGGGATAGAATTGGAGCTATAAGCAGCAGCAAGGGTGGTTTCTCTCTACAGTTAAGTTTCTCATCGAAGCATTATGTTCTTCATCCCTGTCGTAACTTCAATAGGCGAACCCTTCAACAAATGAATGAATCAATGCCCGGAACTACTCGCCTGACAGAAGGAGGGCGAGGAGAGGCTGCGAAGCAATCGCAAGCACCAATGCTGGTGTTAACCCTTCGGAAGGAAGGAGAGGAATTAACGCACGCAAGCACTCGACCTTCCAAGCAATAGGGAAAGGGATTCCAGTCCCACCCGGCCATGAACTAAGATTCGATCTTCCAGCATCCGGTTTTCAACCCACGTTCATTAAGACGTATATAATGAAGATGTCGCCTCCATTCCGAAGGAGCGATGCAGCATTTAATGCTTAATCCCATAGGTGGGACCCGAAATAGACTGCTTTCTGAACTCGACCTTTCATCACTCTGTCTTGATCCTGCTTCGAAACCTTTTATTACGAAGGTACTCGCTAACCCTTTAGTCTTTCATTCTAGGCTCTTCGTTCGGGTCCTGCTCATCGCTGCTTAACAAACTGCTTCTCGATCGGAGCTAGGGATGACCTCAACTTGCTTCTTGAAAAGGATGTTTCCCACTTGTTCGCTCTAGATCTTATATACAGACGTCATATGTTCCGAACATCAATCAATTGAAGAGCCACCCTGCCTGCCTCAAGCCGGCTTCAGTCCTATCAGTTGGGAGAAAAGGATCCACTCGATGTGAAGGAACCGGGTCAGTTGTTTGTTTGTTTCATAATGGGAGCCATATCCATATATAGATAGGGGCCGCACCTTCCTTTGATACCTTAACTAATCTCCTTCCTCTTTCAGGTCACTCGACCTCCTCCCACCGAGGTACGCCCGCCCTAATTAAGACTACTATAAGATGTTAAGATGTTAAGATGTTGCCGAAATTCCCTCCAACTGGAAGTGATTCTCCACACTCTCTTGTCTACAGAATATGATGTCACTCTGTCTCCCCGACTTGCTTGCTTGGCACTCGATCGACGGCTAATCCTGCTATAATACATTGGTGAGCATCCCCTCAGGGCGAGGCATACATACAGGCATATGACAAGATTCAAACATCTCCCTATCTCCCAGATCCACTAAAATGAAAGCAAGCAAGCGGGACTTAGTTAGAGGCCTCGATCCGCCCATGGACCAGCAGATTGATTGATTGATGAAAGCCCCAATGCTGGAACGAACAAATTTCTACTCGACTGCTTATTATGTTAAGGAGAGGTCTTCAGAGTTGGATTCCCCTTTCTTTCTGGCCCCAACTCTTCTAGTAGTATTATCGAACCAGAGTTATGTATCATCTTTAGGTCTGAAAGACTGGGAGAGGACCTCGACCTTAAGACAGGGAGAGGGATTAGCTTGCTTGCTAAATGAGAAGGGCGAAAAGCAACAACTCGAGTGTTCCAAGCCCACTACCCAGTAGGGGAGACTCCGGTATTCTTCGCCGGGTTGAAGAGGGTCGATGCATTGCTCGGTGGCTCCATGTATGTCCGGTTCTCGCTCGAATGAGATTGCTTTCAGTTTCACTCTTTCTTGTGTTTGCGGTGGTATCTAAAGAATGGGCGGATATCCGGAGCTTTGAGAGCTCACCCATCGGAACGAGCAGGGGGAAATGAACGAATGCAGGGGCAGGCAGGCCTTTGGGTTGGGCAGCTGTGAGAGCAGTCTTTACTCTGTCTGTCTTGGCTCTAAAAGAAAAGAGGGGGAATCCAACTATGAGGACTGGCTTACTGTTAAGGTCCCTACTTCCTTCGATTGATTGCTGAAAGCCAGCCAGTCAAAATAAATCTATCCTCTCCAGTGGATAGTTTCACCCGTTAGCGGGGCTTACTGAGTATGATCGGTCGGGTTGGAGGAGGCTTTGGCTTGCCTGGTCTTACTGATTCGGGAGAGAGATTGAGTGGTCAGTCAGTCAGTCTTTTGGTAGGTGAAAATGACGATTAGGAGGTGAAAATTACTTGTATTTCTTGATGGTGGTGAATCATATATAATATCTCGGTAATTCAGTCTTTCTGACTCCTCGATTTCTGTTTGACGGGAAGAATATAAAGGGCCGAGAATTACTTCTTGATTGGTGAGGTAAGTATTAGACCGACTCCTCGATCGATGAGGAAGGTAGTCGAATTGGTTTGGGTTGGAAAGGGAGTAGCTAGTCCCCGCCCTGACCAATAACAAGATCCAATAGAACATAGTGTTTCCAAGCAACCTATTAGTGACTTGGGCGACATGTTGGACCTTACTCAAATCCCAGCATGGTCGAAGGTGAAAGCTCCATATCCCGAGGTTGGTGGCGCCAAGGACAAGGGGATCTACCAGCTGAAGGAGAAAGGAATCTCCATATCCCAAGGCAGATGTAGGGACCTTTTACGGTAGACCAGGAAGTGCAGATTCGAATCCAAGGAAATCCAAGGAAGAGATGAAGCTGCTGGCTCGAAAGAGATTTTGACAGCTTTCCACAGGCATAAATCCGGCAAGGTCCTGAACTGTTCAAAAGGAAAAGGAGCACCTAGTCGCTCTCCCGGGAAGCCCCTCGGAATTACTCCGCTGTGATGAAGGCTATATAAAAGTAGGGTGGTCGGGTAGCCGATCGGTTGGAGGTACAACTCGCCCATGTGTGGAGATCTGGGAACCGTAAAGGCTGGATTGAGCAATGGAAGGAGGGTATTGAAGATCTGGGTTTCATCGGACGACATGGAGGAACCTGTGTTCGTGATGGTCGAATTCCATCTGGCGATCTCCCGATTTCAATTTTCTGTCTGAATCCAATAGGTTACCGATCTTTCTTCTGGGTGGGACTCTGCCTGAGACTATCTCAATGGATGGGAAGCTGTTCATTCGGGTTAGGATCTGACTGAGACTTGCAGGAAGAAGGGGAAGTGATCTGTCTGGGACCGGAAAGAGGTAGAAGCGCAACGTATAAATACTAATATGCCTTCGCTTGCCGGAAGGTTTCTGGAGCTGGTGGATGTCGCGAAGGGAGAAAGGGACGCATCGTTATAAATATCTATTGCCATTTCCACCCTATAACTTAACCTGGAAATGAGCGTAGAACGGTTAACTATACAGTAAGGAAAGAACCAGAATCAGCAAGAACCAGAACCAGCAAGAACCAGAAAAAGAACTAGCTTTAACAATAAACAGACGAAGGCCAAACCACTCACTCGCCGGCGCTCGTAGCCTGCTATCCACTCACTAGCGTTCGTGGGGAAGTACTTAGATTCATAGTCCTTTCAGGCCAATTCATCTCGATAGGAAGGCTTGCTTCTCGCTAACGTTCTCAGGCCAAACCACTCACAGACAACGCCGTAGGCGCAAGTTGTTCCTCTCTTTTTATTATCCCAAGCCGGCCTAAAACCACACCTAATCGAAGCGCCACCCCCGGAGGGCATAACTGTAAAGGAAGGCAACAGTCAGGAAATAAAGTCAGGATATACCTAACTGTATAGAGGAAAAAACCCTACTGTATAAATAGCTATATACCTAATTGTAAGGAAAGATATGGTAAGGATAGCCCGCTCAAGCCAATGAATCTAGCTAGAAAAGAGTTGATTGACCTGCTGGCCAATGAATCTAGCCAGCATGGGAAAAGACTATGAGCTGCCGTTCATGAGGAAGAAAGACCACATCGCTATCGCTCCTGGCTTTCCCAATCAATCAATCTCTCTGGTAGTCTCGGCTACTACGCTTCCTCTACCAATAGCCCAGATTCAATCAATCAATCTAAATAAATCTATCCATTAGGAACTTCCCCCTTTGTTGCTTAAATAGGCATTCCCATCAAGGGAGAAGAAAGGGAAAGAACCTACAGGCCTTCCCCCTTTGTAACCTCCTCGGTCACCCCCTCCTTTACTCCTTTCTCCGCTACCTTGAGGTTGGGAAGTCTCCACATCTCGGAAAGAAGTTTTGTCCATCCTCTCAGCCAGAGCATCCAATGCTCTGCATTTGTTTGTACTGTGTTAATTAGATCCCCAGAACTTGTGGTAGACCGTGTTTGGAATAGAGGAATATTTCTGCAGGATGGGATAGTGTTGCGCAGGGTGGTCGTAGGCTCAACAAATCTCACAGTATTCCCCTGATTGAATGTTCTGGAAAGGGGCTGTGTTCTAGAAGGGTGCTGTATGTTGAAAAGGGGCTGTAGGGGGTACCTGCGTAACTCCCCTCGTAGGTCTTCCTGGCAAAGGACCGGTAGGTGGGCCTTGTGCAACTCCTCCACGTAGAAGGGGGCATTCATTTGAAAGGTTTCCCCCCTGTTTTGCAATTTGTACACTAGACTTGGTCTCTTCCTGCCTTAGCCTTAGTCAATTCTTGAATCTGCTCCGTTAGCGCTGCGATTTGGTTCTGAAACTGGCTCAGCTTCGGACTTGTACCAGCCACCACAACCTTAGTATTTATAGGGTAGCCTGCCATAGACTCAATGCGCATGGCCTGCTCCAAGGCCTCCCTGGGGTATTGATCTTCTATTGCATCAAGGGAGTCCTTATCAAAGGGAGTAGTCCACCAATGAACCACTCCTTGTTTTGGGTATCATGTATTTTGAAAGTAAGTCTACTCATAAGGTCTCTGAACCTCTGCGCATAATCCCAAGCAGTTTCTCCAACTATCTTTCTAATTTCCTTCCTTTCTGCAATACTCTATTGCCGAGACTTAGGCTGTTGGAACTCAGTAACAAATTGCTGCTTTAACTCGTCCAAGGTGGGAGCTATGCCACCTTGCGGGCAGTGAATCAACTTTATGTACCACTGGAGTGCTCTGCCTCGCAGTGTTGTCTTAAATTCCACTAACTTAGTGGCATCGTTGGTTTCTTTGTCAGTCCAAATGGCTTCACAGAGAAACCAATGCTGCTCCGCATCTTCATCTCCTCTACCTGAACACTCAGGTAGCCTCAAAGTATTCCCTGACTGTGTTCCCACCATTGTGCTAGGAGAAAATCCGGATGAACCCGTTGGGTCCTGGCTGGGTTACAACACCTTGACTTGTAAACTGACTTCCTTGGGTTACTATAGATGGTATACTACCGACTCTGCTACTCTAACCACTACTTCCACTTGCTCCAGATTGATTACAATTAGAAATAAAACCAAAACTATTAGAATGAATTATAGGTACCTGATTATTCAAAGACGACCGAGATGTGGCTTGGGCTGGTCCATCTCTACTGCTGTTCGGTGCTCCTTCAATAGGGGGTCTCTTCTTCTTCAAACAGGCGACGTATATTAGTAAGTACATTGCCTATGTAAATATTCTCAGGTTCTTCTAATTCGGGCTATACCGAAACTTCCTCCAAGTGCAACTCTGTCTCACCGGTTTTCATTCCCATGTCTATCCACAATCCTCCCTCCATCAGCACTCCAGATCCCGCTGATCCTCCTTCATCACTGTATAATTTCGGGCTATCTCATTACAGTAATCCTCTCTCCCGCAACCATGAGCTGGCCAGCTCTCCTTGTCTCTGCAACTTCCGTAATTCATGCAACCTTCCTTCAGTGCTTCCTTCAGTGCTTCCTTCGCTACTGATCTCCTTCCGCAACTGCTCACTTCTCTGTCTAACTACACTCATTTGGTTGATCCACCACCAGTTTATGATAGCTTCTATTATCATATACCGCTCAGCCCTCGCGTTATTCTCTGCTCCCCCCATCCTACTCTTAGTCTAACCCTCCAGTTTTATTCATACTAGTCCAGCCACCCCCTAGCGGAGGGTGTTTACTCAGCCATGTTGACTGTTGGCTCTAAACACTAGACCCTAGGTTAAACGCGCAGGACAACAATAGAGTTCACTAGCATCGGCATTTGAAATACCCTAGGAAGCTGTGTGGATAGCTTGCCTCACGAGCAGAAGCGAGTGGTTCCTCCTTCCTTCCCCACGAGAACGCTAATGAGTGGATTCTTAGGGCTGTACTTTCCTGGATAGATTCATTAGCCAGGTCAGTCATTCCTTTCCTAGAGAGATTGTTGGTCAAGCGCCTTTCGAACAGATTCTCAAGGAAGGGGTGCCGCGGGTACTGGCTCTGCGGACATTGATAAGGGCAGAAGGACTGATTACACTGCTTATTCTTTTCGATGGCTTTGTGATCCGTGTCTTGGGCGTACAGTCTCATATTATAGAGATACCAGCAAGGCAGTGGCAACGGGTGAGTGATTTCCAAGCGGAGCACCTAGTATAGTATCAGAGGCAACAGAGACCGCATATGCCGATTCATATGGAGTGCGAGCACTAATAGAGCCCACAAAGGCAGGGGAGAAAGAACCCATGCTTTATTCATTGATAGCATTGCATAGATCGAAGAACATAGAACGGGGAAATGGCTAGGTCACTCTCATTCCGATCGCTGCGATTTGGTGACAGATCGATGAGTAAGGGGGAGCTGGTAGGGGTCTGATGGGTCGACTGAATTAATAATTGCTTCCATTCGGTCCATTGGATCTTTATCTGAAACTCCTGATTCTCTGTCTCGAACTAATTGAGCAGATGCTAGAACAAGCTCTCCTTGAACTATAAGGAATGTGGGCTATGGAACTTGCTCTGGAACCGGATAACCCATTTATTGCTTTAGCCAGCGACTGAAAGGTTATACCTAACCTTATCAGGAGGCGAAGGTCTCGTATATAGTATACGACGTAGCGAAGTTATACTGCGCTGAGCGTAGCGCCTTTCTTGACTTGAACGAAGCCCGCCCGAAGGCGAAGGTTATCGGATCAATCAAGAGTGTGAGACGAACGCAAGATTGGTGCTCAGCAGGTTCACATGTGGGGCCCAGCTCTCTGCATTCGTGAAAGAGAGAATGAAAGCAAGCCTTTCCTTTTTTCGAGTTCCTTCTCTCTTCTCTAGGTTCTCTTCCTTCCTTCGCCTATCGGCTTGGCTTTCCTTTCTCTTCGTTCAAGAAAGGGCAGGTATAACCTCATTCGGGTTCAAGAAAGGTAGAACCTCTTCGTTCAAGTCAATAAAAGGCAGGTATAACCTCATTTCATTCAAGAAAGGTAGAATCCCTAGTGACCGAAACGAGATCTTAGTTTACGTTATAGAAACACTTCGTGAAATAGGGGCTATTAAAATACTTTCCTGGGGCTTACTTTGGAAGGACTTGCCTGGAATATCCTGTACTTTTCCACGCTACCTCTCCCGGGGCACACAATAAAGAAACTCCGATAGACTAGACTATTATTCCTTGGCGGGTCCCGGGGCACAATAAAGAAACTTCGTTCCTCTCCCCTTGGTCGAGCGACTTCGTTCCAAAGATAACATTGAAGAAACAAAAAACCTCTTTTCAATCCATTAGGCAAACAGCTCGTTGGGTCTTTTGAGGTGGTTCCGGGTCGATCAAAAACGTTTCCAACCGCAGAAGCATTTGACTAATAAAAGATTGGGTTTGTACGGGTTCGTAGGCATATTCTCCATATGGGGCCCATAACTCAAGTTTGTCTATATGTAATTCGATTCATTCCCTAATTCCCTCCACCTGGAGCCTGGGTGCCTTAATCCAGTGGTATCAAGAAAGAACATAATATATATAGTTCCGATCCGATCTAAACCGGTTTGGCTTCGTGATAAGATCCCGAAATGACGTATATAAAGGCCAGATCTAAAGCGGTTCGGCTTCGTGAGAAGGAAGATAGATCCCTGAATCAATCCACTAAATGGCCTGGCACAAAGTAGGGAAGGATGGGATCAAAATCATAGCCATAAGAATAGTAAGATGAAGAATAGTGCCTGCCATCTAATACTAAACTCAAAGTGAGGAATGAAGTGAATAATAAACAAAAGGCACGGAGTGTAATATAAAATAGAATAGTAAGGGTGGGGTATAAAGACTATGCATAAGAAGGCTGGCTCGTAGAGAAGATCCCTAACGGGGGTGTGGGTAATAATGGCTAGATTCAACCTGTAAGTAAACGGGTATGGATGTCAACAACCTTGTTGGAACTTTCATTCGATGTCGTCCAAAGTAGGCCACCTAAATAATAGCAATAAAATGAGCCTCGGCGAATTGTGGTTTTTTCAGTCAGAATTGCCTAAAGACCTGCCTCTCGGCGTTTTGGCTTTTTCGTGGCAAAAATGGGGTATCATAGTGAATTTCTCCACTTTGACAAGGAGCGTTAAGCTCTTGCCCGACCTAAGAAGGGCAAGGAGCGAGGTACGAGCCGCTTGCCCGACCTAAGAAGGGCAAGGAGCGAGGTACGAGCCGCTTGCCCGACCTAAGAAGGGCAAGGTCCTTATCACTTCCCAATTTACCTTCTCTCTCGTCTTCCATTTGTTTAGGGCCCCTACCCCAAAAAAATAGAGCAAGCTCGTACCTCGCTCCCATCTTTCAGTAGTTAATTTCCCCGAGATAAAGGCTTGGAAAGATGGTCCTTGCTGGCTGGCCTAGAGCCGCTGGTCCTGGAGAAACTGGTTGAGCAACAGCAAACTGAGAGTATTCCAGCTTTTTAAGGTCTTCCCTAAAGGCAAATCTGGGCATGTGGTTCCGTGGAGGAAGGAAGGGATGGAACAGTGCTGGGTGCGAATACGAGGTTGTAAATTATACCCCAAATAAGGCACGAAGTGGTTCTATACGGCAGAATCTCAAAGAGGTGCTTCTTCCTAAAGAGTATCTATCCCTCCCATCCCAAGGTTTCTCAAGCCCGACCCGAGATGACATATCTAAATCTAAAAGGTGATATGGATAAATAACGTATATAAAGGCCCAATATTTAAAGTTGAGATTCGTAGATAAGATCCCCCCATCTGAAATAGGCACCAGGTTAGGTTGGTCCGGTGGATCCCAAAAAGGTCCTCAAACGCATGTTTTATAAAGAGAAACCTCATTTTGAGGGGGGTCCGAGATTTAGCGGTGTACGAATCGGATTCTCTCTGAAACTAGGGATGTCGGCTGGATGGGGTGGTTGGAATAGCTGGCTGGCTGGGTCCATTTCTTCAAGTCATACTTTATATACGTAATAAAACTTTCCTCGACGAATTGAACACCTGATCAGAGAAAAACTACTTATCCAGGCGGCTATCAAGGAGAAGGCATGTAACGTATTATAAGAAGGGATTTGTACTTCCGCATTTCCGCACAACTTCCGCACAACTTCCGCACAACTTCCGCAGCACTGTGGGCAGTAACCTCTTCCTTTACCAATGTGCTTCTCGACAAGCCCCAGAAAGAAAATACATCAAGGAGATAACAACTGCTTGGTTTGGGCAAGCGACGAGAAGATAAGTAAAGCTGCAGTAAGATAAGCTGCAGTAAGAGATAAGCTGCAGTAAGATAAGCGACGAGAAGAAAACAGCCAATCAGAGAACATCTTTTGAAAGGGGTGTAGGCTAGATAGATAGGGAAGAAAGCTAGGTTGAAATCGCCTTCCTTTTCCAAGCCCAGTAGGAGAACCCGAAGAACCCCAATAGGATACTTATTTTCCTTCCCAATAAGAGACCTCTTTGACCTATTTACTAAAGAAAACCCCCTACCTTCCTTACTTTACGTCTAGCTACAGGCAAGGAGATAACAACTGCCCAAAGGTGAGTGATAAAACGATTACCCAAAAGGTGGAAACCGGGTGGGAAACAACTGCCCAAAGGGTGGAAACAACTGCCCCAATGGTGAGTTATTAAATAGCCCAATGGTGAATGGAAACAGGGACTGAAACAATTGCGAATACGTCTCCGGCAGAGCCCAGGCCCGTTACAATTGCGAATACGTCTCCTACGGAATCCGGGCCCGTAACGTCTCCTACAAAGTTGTCTCGGCATGAGCATGAGGTCTCGACTTGCCTATGAAAAAGAGGAAGCCGATCTAGCCCATAGGTCAGATCTCGGCCTACCTTATATAAGTATTTATCCCAAGCTCAAAGAAGAACCAGGCTGGCTAACGGGATCACCTCGCCTAAGAAAAGAAGTACTAGAATAACCGATCTAACCCGAAGGTCTTGTCTCGGTCTCTTAGTCTCATGAGAAGCTTACCCAACTTAAAAGGCAGGAACTGGGAAGCTAATGGTATTATCTCGCCTAAGAAGAGAAGTACTAGAATAACCAACTTAGTCCACAGGTCATAACTCGGTATGTGAGTTGGAGGAAAAGCCTACCTAGCTAAAGGTGGGAACTGGATAACTAATGGTATAACCTCACTTAATAAGATCAGTACTCAATTACCCGGATCTAGTCTATGGGTTATGTCCCGGATCTCCCTAATCACACTAGTTGTGTTCAAATAACCGCCTACATAGTGTGGTTGATATAACGGCCTACATAGAAAGAAAGCCCTGTATTTATTCCCCTCAAAGAGCTAGAAGGTCCCCACCCTCTCTACCAGACTTGCCTTCTAACTTGCCTTGCCGAGCAGATCGGGGCTGGCTTACAGAACTATCCGGCTTACAAATCAGGCTTTAACTAACTTGTATAAATAGATAAATAGATAGAGATATAGATAGAGCCCCAAGGTAGGGATAAAATGGTCATAAAACGCGTTTTCTTTACCAATCTTTATATTATTGAATCTTCAGCGAACAAGGGTTAAATAGGAACTGAAACAACTGGGCTTCTTTCTCTCTTGCCTAATAGCGTCAGCGGGAAGCCTACCCTTTCTCTGGCCTAACCTCTCTCCCTATTCTATTTATCTCTTACCTAAGAGCATTAGTTAGGTGGGAAAGAGAAACGCGATCAGGGGCAAGCAAGTTGCCAGCGAGTCCATCGGCGATAGATAGTTGGATAGCCAAGGAAGGCATAGCTTCTTGCATTCTCACTTGCGAAGGTAAGGGACGCATAGCCAAGGTGCGGATAGCTTCTTGCATTCTCACTTGCGATAGTTTGTTGGGCCAAGGAAATAACTATTTGGCGGTAGCGAGACTACTCTATCCCATGAGTTATCCTCCGGAGGCCGAGCCCGAGGTAGGCGAGGATATTGGACGAATTCTAACTGACTTATTTGCTCTCTAAAGACTTTCCAGTTTCTCTCTAAAGTACTTCTCCGTAGATAAATAGAAAATGTATATCGAAATTTCAGAGACGAAGACGAAGAATTACAGATACGAAGAATTACAGAGACGAAGACGAAATCACAGAGACGACGAAGCAAAAAGGGATCTCTTACTTCACTATCGAATGTATATCGAAAATGAAAATACCATTTATATTCTAAAAAACGAAAACCATATGCTCGTATACAACCGTTTGCTACAATCCGGATCGAACTGAAACCCAATCAGTGAGATAGCGAACGGCCGCCACACAGACATTACCGGTTGTGATCTGTGTAAACTCCCCTATACTTCTCAAAAGCTCTCGTAAATACCGATCCAGTGGCCAGTTACACGCCGCTGATCGCCGATACGAAGCATCTCTTGTACTAAGAGAAGGAAGGCGGTGGAAAAGGGATGACGCAATCAACGACTGATGGAATTGGTCTCTACAAATCCCACCCAATTAACGAATATGGAATGCCAGCTATGCCGGCCGGTTATTTGTGCCCTGTCCACCCATGCGGTCCCACCTAGCCTAGTCAAGGGTTAGAGGCGCCCTCTAGTGAGGTCTAGCTTCCCCGCCTGGATCTCGCTGTTCCCTAAAGGCACCCCACCCCTATCTTCTCTACGCAACCCTAACCACCTTGCAAGGCTCAAGAGCGACGCGGGGACGAGGAGGAAGGTTATGCGTAAGGCCCATCTCCCGCGGGTTTGAATCTGCCGGAGTGAGGATTCGTATTGGTTGGGCTTACTATGCTGGGCCAGCTAGGCTAGCCCTCCTTTGGTTGATATTACGGGATTTTATAGGGGCTTCTTGAGATTCGTTTCCTCCGGGGCAGGGGGAAAGCCAATTTACGAATCGGGGCCGGAGCTTCATCAAAGTATCGGGTGGGTAGACCGGGGCAACGAACCGGAGCTGCCGCAAAATAGTAACAATAGAGGCAACGGTTGACGGTCGAAATCAATGGTTTAGCTTGTTGCTACGCATGAAGCTTGTTACATAGCGCACAGCGAAATGATAGAGGAGAGCAGCTGGTATCGGAAGCGGGAAGGGGGAAAAAGAAATGGCTTGGATAGAGGAAAGCAGCTGGTGATCGCAGAGATGGACTGATGAGCTTCGATTCAATTCCAGTGTTTATGAAAATAGGATAAATAGAGAAAGGTGGGGGTTGGACTAGCCATGAGTGTATCAATCACAGGGGTGGAAAAGAATAGCCATGAGTCTAGTTTTGGGGCGAAAAAAAGAATAGTTGGCTTAGCATCATGATTGGAGTAACCCTCGCGATTAACCAAGTCCACCCATTGCTGATGGTTTCATATTCCTACCCCCCCCTTATTTACAATATTATATTGAACCTACCCATAGTTTGAAGAGAGCTCCTGGGAATGACTCCACTATTGGGATGATGGAAACATATCTCCTTTATCACCTGCACTATTGAGAGTATGCCGTTCCTAAGGATTGACTCTCCTACGCATATCCCTGCCCTCCGCGGGTTCAATTGATGATTCATTCAGCTATCGTTTTTAAGTCGCTCAATCAAAAAGTCAAAATTCCACTTC
>Ga0224573_1000062_pt1 | contig 14650 bp, 14 predicted proteins | sample CRU1metagenome_FD_189088 | JGI IMG/M metagenome (GOLD analysis project Ga0224573, IMG submission 189088) | Spruce roots microbial communities from Bohemian Forest, Czech Republic - CRU1 | ecosystem: Host-associated > Plants > Roots > Unclassified | place: Czech Republic: South Bohemian Region... | reverse complement strand
GGGATGGGGCCCACCACCAAGAGGCAAGAGAAGCAAAGGTAGGAGCTTAAGTAAGGACCAAGTGAAGTTGATCCGGTTCCGGGGCCATATCCCGTAGCGCGAGTTTCAGATCCTCCGGTGCCTTACCCATAAGCGAAAGATCCCGTTCCATATCCAGTTTAAGGTCCTCCACCAGCAGCATATCCATTAGCAGATAAAGATCAAGAGACAGAACCACCCGAAAGGGCAGCTCAGGCAAAGGTGCCAACAGTTAAGGAGGTAGAGCCTATTATTACAGGAACAGATCATCCGAGTGCTTATTTAGAGCTATATACAAATGCACCAGGAGCGGTTTACCCAGCATCAAAATAGACAGTAGCAAAGGCAGGGGCGTAGGCTTCTTTAGCGGTACCAATTAGCATCACCAGCATCCATGTAAGATCGAGACCGAGTAGCAGCATTTGATCGAACAAAAGCAAAGGCGAGACCACATTTAGTGTGATAGCCCTATCTTCCCTGTGATATATAGATATAGGGTTATAGATCAACAAATGTTCCAGCTACCTCTGCATATGGATCTGCATGGGGGGAACTAGAGAAACTGCAGATGCTGCCTCGGTCACCTGAAACTGGTACATCTGGAACCAAGCGAAGGGCTAAGTGTCAATTTTATCTACTGACGCTGGAGAATCTATTACTGCTAGGTCAACTTAATCCACTGCAGCTTTGACCCACGCTCTGCCGGATTCGTTCTCTAGCTCTAGTCCTTGCTCTCTGCTCTTATTCTACGCTTTCCGCAACAGATATTGGAACACCCCTTCTAGGAACAGATCCTAATGACAGAACAGGAAGAGATGCAGCTTACTAAGTTCCAGAAGCAGGAGCAAGGCCACCAACAGCAGAGGTTACAGAGACGGAGACAGAAGCAAAGGTAGCATACGAGCCAGGAGCTTCACTGCCATCCATTAGATCCAATCAATAGATTTGCCAGGGTTCAAGAGGCGAACAAAACCCGTACTCCCCCGTGTATTAGTAGTTCGCGGCCGTATAGCTTTCTATTTCCGGGATAGAAATAACGGTTGTTTTTCCCTTATTCCTCATGGTAGCATAAATATAAGTCTTCATGGATCGCTGTGGATCTGCTCTTTCTCAATTCTCCTGTTAATCGATGATAAAAGAACCTATAGTGTAGTTTGTTCATCGGGGTAAAATGTGCTGCACGGGTGGTCGGTGGATATTCTGTAATCTCCACTTATACCTCCCACACTGGGTTGACGCCTAACCTTTCTCCTTTACTTCACTACGTGTCTGTCCCTGTCTATTGAGTAATTCGTCAGTTTCAGGAGAGATTCAATGTGCTGTTACGTCCCTATGTGTCTCGGTACCAATTCTATGTGCAATGTTTTCCCTGTACCAATGTGTAATGTACTGCTTCTTGGCTTAGATGTTCAATGCGCTCCCCTCAATATAAAGGACTGGAGTATCTGGTACTGCTGGTACTGATAGCGACAAAGGGTGACAAATCGCGTTGTCATGTCGGCTTTATGGCCGGTTTTGAACATGATATGAATCACTAGGGAATTAGCAGGGTATGAAAGGGAATTAGCATGAGATCTAAGAGGTAAGAGGTGGGAGCGGCTACTTCATTATTCGAAATTGCACGTGAATTGATTGATCGAATAACCACCTCCATTTTCACTATACGTGTGGAGTAGAATACCTCATGATTAGAAACACAAGTAGGTAGTGAATCACCATGAATTAGGTTTCAATCTCAGAGGAGGTGTTTGTTAGGTGCGGTAGGCAAGAGAATAAGAATTGCAGGTGGGATTACTTACCAATATTTCTTCTTTCTTTTTTCTGGTTGAGATAGAGCCAGGTTGGGAAAGACAAGCAAGAAAATACAAGGTTAGGAAATCCAATACATAGGAAATCAAGTTGGTAAATGCAAGGTGAAGCAACACATCAAAGCATCGGGAAACTTAGATTCAGTAGATAAAGCATATCTGTTATTATACAATATTATTCGTTCAATGATGCACCATGAATCACCAGAACTAGGGAATCAATTACTAGGAAAAACACTAGGAAAAACACCATACAATTACTAGGAAGTAACACCATAAATTAGGAGCCTAAATTACCATAATTTAGGAGCCATAATTACAATAAAATAGAACCACTATGCCATCGTATTAATAATTGATTTATATTAGTCTCATCAATAAATGAAGGACGACCGACCGATGAACTCAGCTAAACGGGGAAACGGGTAAACAATACTGCGAAAGGGGGTAAAAAAGGTATAAGGGCAAAAGGCAACGATCAACCAAGATGGATGAGGAATGGATTGACATTGATAGATTCGCCATGATTCACAATCGATTCGCAATCTAATAGGTGCAAAGGTGGAAGTGTAGAATTGATCACTTACCATTTTATTTTTACACTGGCTGGGAGAAGACAAGGTAAGAGACAATACTTTGCAACCACCAACCTCGCACCTCGAACGAAGAGCAATCGAATCCAGAGTCGAAAGCAATCCAATCAATAGTCCATCAACCAACAACCATCCATCATCTCATCAGATCGAACCCAACCCCCTTCTACCCCCAGAGTTGGGAACCAGGACCTTACAGGGTTAACCGGGAAGCCTAGATCCAGAGGGCCGAAAAGGGGGGTTTAAGGGGGAGAATATTCTTCCTTATCAGTCACATCCTGGCAATCAAACCCCAAATAATAATCGACGATAACGAGAGCCCCTGCTATCCGTGCCCATAAAGCCATCAACCACAACCCTTTTCCTGGGCTTTTCATCTACAAAAGCACCCTTACTTCGAAATGCCCGGAAAGTGCATCTTATAACTCCGGGAGGAACTGACCATTTGGAAGGTAACCAAGGAAGGAAAGCGACCAAGAGGTGAGATGAAGGATACAGGGGCTTCCTGGAGCAAGTCTAAATAGCCGAGGGGGGACAACAGATAAGATGACGGGGAGGCGAGAGCTGCCAAAGTCGGAGGTGGCAGGGGTCAACCACAAGAGGTCCAACTTGGCCCCAAAAAGGTCCCATTCCAGATGGGGCTTCATTAAACTCTGTAAATCCATACTAAAGCATGAAAACCTTCTGATGTTCACTCAAGCTGTCTTAGGCCATTGATAGGAAGCTAAGGCTAAAGAGGATCCCTGCCCCAGGCATTCGAAAGGATGGGGCGAGGCATGAGTGAGGAAGAGAAGGCTACCCCAAGCTGGTCAGGGTGAGTGGGGAGCCTGCATGAGGTGCCCCCGAGGATGCTCATGCATTCAAGGAGAAGAGACAGGCAAGGCTAGAGGATGAGTCCAACCTAGGCATGCCATCTTTAGGGTGAGAAGAAGTGGAAGAAGCTCCAAAAGAGCTAGGAGACTGGACAACAGAGATAAAGGGGTGAACCTTAGAAGCGACCTTACGGAGGTTAGAGAAGGGAGCGGGATCCCACCAAATGGAATAAGTTTTGACTTCATGGAAGAACACGATCTCTCCTGTGAAGTTACAAGGAACAACCATCATCGCATCAAATCAAGGGTATCCAAGGAGGATGTTGTACTCCAAGTTTACTGGGGGTACTTCAAAATGGGTGCTCACGGTCTTAGGATAGAGTGATAGGGGGATATAAAGAGCCTCTAAAAGAGTAACGGAGGCGTGCGAAGGTAGGCGCTTTCTATAAGCAAGCGTAATGGTCTAAGCCTGCCTGACTGTGAGACTCACTGGTCGAACAGAGACGAAAGTCGGCCATAGCTTTTTTATCCTGACTTACGTTTAAGTGAGAACCGAAGAGAACCCTTCCTAGTCAAAAGGGACTAGGTTGGGCCAACCTATGGGTGGATCCAGCGATCTCGCAGCGACGCTGGGCAGCCAAGTTGGTTTGGAATAACTGCTGAAAGCATTTAAGCGGGAAATCCTTCTCTAGACAAGTTATCGTACAAGGTAGCCATCACCTCGATAGGCGATAGGTGTAAGCACCGTGAGGTGTTCAGCGATATCGTACTAATTAAATGAAACTCAATAGACATAAAAGGGAAAGGAGAAAGAAGAGGGGATTCCTTGAGATAGACCCTGGTAGACAGCCAGACTTCCTCATACCCCTCTCTGCCTCTGCTGCCAGAGCTAGCCACTTCCCGAGCTCCTCCAGTTTCGGGACTCCTTCCCCACCTCCATTCCAATCATTTTAAGCTGTTTCATCCCCTGGATCACCATTGATAGACCTATCTCAAGGCCCAATTTACTTTGATCAGTTTGGGAGGCTTGATACCCCTTTCTCCCACAAGGCACCATTAGGGAAAAGATAGCTTCTAACTCCTATACCATCATCTCCTAGCTCTACTTCATCCCCTCAAGTGCTGGTGATCCCAACACTCCAAGTATTTGTCCATTACTCTCCTCAGACTGCTATTCAGAGCCCTAGCCAGCCTCAAATCCAGAGCCCAAACCCTCAGATGATTGGGCAAAACCCTCCTCTACACCCTTGGCTGGCTGCTAGATTAAAGCCTCTTGTACTTCCCCCTGCTAATCTGCTCGGGGACTTACTTACCTGAGGGCTATTTGAAGGTGTTCCCTAAGTTTCATGGAGAAAATGGCATAACTGCTGAGGACCACCTTACTGCCTTTCAAGACTGCACTGATAATTTCTATGTAGAATAGGAGTATTTTCTCAAATGTTTTCCCATTCTTTTGAAGGGTAGGAAATCAAATGGGTTAGGAACCTGCCCAATAACTCGATCACCTATTGAGAGCAGTTTCATTAGAAGTTCTGAAATAAATGGGGGGGAGTCAATAGGGATAATATAGATTATATAAAAGATATAAATACCTTGAAGAGGAATAATGGTGAAACTGTCCCAGAGTTCACTAGCATATTTTGTAAGCTGTACCACCGGAGGCAGTCAAGCCTTCTGAAGCTGCTGGCTGCTATGGTAGCTTACGCAGCTTCGTTTGAGGTTGAGTTTGCTCTTCACCTGAGGGAAAGGAGATCCCATGACCTAGAGGCCCTATTTAATGATGCTGAAGACTTGGAGAGTAATATGAGGGCCTCGGGAATAGCACTAAAGACCAAACAAGACCCCCCTTACAGGAGGGAATATGCTGAGATAAGAAGGAGGAAGGAACCTGAGGTGTCAACATCTGCTGGCCAAGACCCAATGACCCTAGAAGAGGTGACAAAGCTCCTCAAGACCATGGCCAATGACCTCACCAAGGTAAAGTAGGGGCAGTATGCCCATTCCTTTGTGGGGCCCGCCCCTAGGGCTCAGAATCAAACCATAAGGGGTAAGCCTCAGTTTAGAAGGCCTGCCTCCCAATGTGCTACAAAGGGAAACAAGGGAAGAGGATACAACGTTGCCCCAAACCTCAAGAGTACAAGCTAATATGATCGTCCCCTCTCCTCCCTATTATGAAGAGTATTATGAACCAGAAGGAGAAGAATCAGCTGACCAGCCTATGGACCTGAATATGCAGTTTCATCCATCCGACAGTGAGGCTGAAGTGGTTTACTCTTTTACCCTCGAGTCCGAAGGCCTGCTCATGATGGGAGAGGAGAGTTTGAAAGAATAAGTCTTCCTTCAAGAGGATGATTCTTTCAATCTTTCTCCTGCTCAGCTCCAAATGGTCTCAGATAACATTATGGCGGAGGTTAGAAGGAAGTATGAACTCACGGCTGAACGCTTCGAATTTCCGAAGAGAGGAGGTACCCAGACAGCTTGAGAACACAAGAAAAGAGGTGCCCAGAGTTGCTAAAGTCCCTAGAAGAGAAGCAGCCTCTAATCTGGCAGTAGTGTCAATCTTCCTTCCCCGTATCATGTGTCTCTATCTATGGGGGGGCTTGGGATGACGGGTGAACTGAGGACTTCTCTCGGGTAAGGTGTTTTAATGGGTATCCGGTGATGTGGTTCTTCTCCCGTCTGGTGTCAACTTGGAATGGGTGTGATGTAAACTTTGTCCTTTCGTTTCCCAGCTGATATCTGTTGGGCTGGTTATTAGAACTGGAGGTTGAACAGCTTAAATCTGATGGGCTGGTTATGAAAACTGTAGATTGACCAGCTGATATCTGCTGGGAACAACTGGGTATTCCTGCAATAGGTTAAACAGTGTACTCCAGGTGAACAACAGCATGAGTTTCAACTGGGTGTGAAGATGACTGACTAACTGGGTGATTAGAGAGCAGGTTGAGAGACCCATGAGCAGTAGGTAACATATTTGAATTGGGAACAAACAGCTGGGTATTCATTCAATCTTTTTGACAGCTGATATCTGTTGGGAACAACTGAGTGCTTTATTGTGTTATGTCAGCTATTGGCTATGTCAGGTGCTTATGTGCTGCTAGTATGGGGCTATGTCTGGCGTATGATCCTCAAACGGTGAATCATATATAACGAGCTGTTGTAAATCACTCTTGGTGTGATGGTATTCGCTGTTATAGGTTAGGTTAGCTCTAGCGTGTTGGACTTGGTCCGATGCAGTAGTTCCTTCCTCACCCTCATGCTTCAGGTGAGCAATCGAATAATTTCTCAATTTGTTCCAGTCATTCATTATATATGTAATTATGCATTGATTTCATTATGCATTTCTGCCCTCGCCGACCAAGCCAATAAGTAAGAGGCTGCTGGATGAACTGGAAATACAGCTGCTGGGACAGCTCCCAATTCAATTGATGTTTATTAGACTGGAGAGGCCGGGAAGACTATTTAAACTGCTTCAACTGCTAGAAAGAAAGCTACTTCAACTGCTGCTAATAAAACTATTGCTGGGGGAATGAAGCTGGTTCAACTGCTGCTGCTCGGACGGCTCCTTATTCAATTGATGTTGGTTCTACTTATTCAAATGATACCGGGAATGCTGATACGGCTGCTCCTTAAACAGCTTATGGAAATGCTATTTTCACTACTCCGGGAACTGAGGCTGGAAATTCTAACTTATGCTTATTTTATGTTGGTTAACCTGGTGACGCTTGGGCTGCTTCTTATTCGATTGAGGCTGGGAATCTCGTTTTTAAACTGCTGATGGAAATTCTATTGGAACTGATTCGGAAATTGATCCTGCTGGTTTCACTGTTGACGCTGGGGATCCAGTTGTAGTGCTCCTGGTCTTGAGGCGGGACTTATGCTCATAAGACCGTTGGAAATAATACTGATAATGCTGCTCTTGGAACAACTGCTTCTTCGACTGATTATGAAATGTTGGTTCAATTGCTTATGGAAATAATTCTATTCCTGGATCTGATAGGGAGGCTGTTGGTTCAACAACTGGTGCTGATGGGGATGCCAATACGAAGGCTGCTCCTTCTGCTTATGTAAATGCTGTTACTTATGCTGGTCGTGATGCTGCTCCTCCTGGACCTCCTTGTGCTGCTGCTCATGGGAATGATGCTCTCGGGAATGAATGCCCGTTTCACCTTATGAGGGGAATGGTCCTACTTCTTCTACTCTGCCTACCCCTTATTAAGCTTAGGGATAAAGTCGATACGCTACAGATTCAATTGATTCCAGTTCAATTGCTGCTGTTGGGAATAAGCCCGTTTCCAAATAACCGTTTATTACTGCTCATTGGAATGACGTGAACTGCCCGTTACATATAACTGGGTCCGATCATGAAGCCCAAATAAATGGGTCCAATAGATGTTTTCTAATGCTTATGCTTGAACGCTCCGGGGAATAATAAATAATGCCATATGATAATGCAGGAATGCCCTTTTCCAAATGATTATTGTGGGAAGCCGGTTCGACTGATGCTTGATCCTGTTTCCGAATCATGACCCTTTTTTAATGATTATGGGAATGACTGATCCGGGGTTCTGATGCTGATCCTACTTGTGCTGGTGCTGCTTATTATGATTCCTTGCTTATTATGGATCCAATGAACCACATACATTTCATATCATGCGTGTATCCCTAAAGAAACAATCTGTTTAATCCCTTTCCTTCGTACCTCAGTCGAGGCCCTACGGGTCATGATTTATTGGTTTGGTTGGAACATGTTTCGAAACCTTCGCTCAATTGGCTGTTTTATGTATTCCAAATATATACTTTTGAGGGATCCGATTGAAGTAGTCGTTGGTCATCTGGATCAATAAAGTGCAATTTATTCTATATGAACCATACTCTTTGTTTTTAAGTTCTCCCACCATGATAGCAGCAGTACGATAGCCTCCATGTTTATATCCCAATTCCCACTAGCTAGGCCTCTACCTTCTACCATATTGCATAAAGATCGTCCCGGGTCCTAGTTATCGAAATGAATGACTTTAATAGTGAGTCGAAGTAATGGACTAAGATCTTATCTCTTCTTTTACCGTAGTTCGTGTATGGAGATACTTTAAGATAATCAACCTTGGAGAGCCTTCCTTACCTTCTGGTTGTGTAGGTTCTGCTGCTTAGACTGCTTGTTGTGCTGCTGGGAATAATTATGATGCCGGGGCTGATGCTACTGGAAATGATCCCGGGGAATGACGCTAATGGGAATGATCTTGTCCGAATGCTCTTCAAATGGGGGCTGCTGGGAATGAATGACCGGTTCAACAATTGCTTGGAATGCTGCTCCTTCAACTGCTTATGGTTAAACCGCGAATAAAGGAATGATCGTGCTCAACTGCTGATGGAAATTATGACGCTTCAATTGTAGCTGGTACTGCGGGGAATATTGAAGTGGGAATTTCGGTAACAAAAGTGGGCGTCTCAAGATGATATAGATATAATAATTTCACCTGGTTCATCGAGATGGGTAATTTCCCTAATATAAGTGGGCGTATGGGAAGTAATGTCTCCTTCAACTATACAATAGCATAGAATTCCGTATTCACCGACTTTTTATTACTAAATCCTCTCCTCTATTTGCTTAGGAGGTTTGTGTTTTTGCACCGACCTTAAAGCTTTTTTTCAATTGCAATGATAAATATACCCCTATAAAAATGAAGGATCCTAGTCGTAATGCTGCTCCTTCAACTTATGATTCAACCGCTGGTGCAACTGCTCATGGGGATGCTGCTGATGGTGGTGCTGCTTTTGCTGTCGGAAATGCTGTTCGTTCAACTGCTGATGGTGGGGATGCTTATGGGGCTGCTGGTTGTTCAAATGGTGATGTTTCTACTGGTTATGCTACTGCTTATTCTGGTTCCCCTACTGCAGATCCTGCTGGTAGGAATGCTGCTTGTGCTGTTGGGAATAATGATCCTGTTGGAAATAATGGTTCGACTGGTGCTTCCGGGGATGCTGCTTGTCCTGGGAATACTCGGTTACTGGGAATTATGCCCCTTCAACTGATTCAAATAATTCCATTTAAACTAGTGTTTATGGTTATGCTGCTGCTTAAACTGCTACGAGTAATGCTATATGCCCCTTAAACTGCTTATTAAAATGTTGGTTCAATTGGTAACGCTGCTAATGCTGTAACCTGCTGCCAGTTCAACTTATGCTTCTGGTGGGGGAATGGGGCTGCTAGGAATGTAAGTTCAATTGGTGTTCCTGGAAATGGGGACTCTTTGTGCTGCTGAAGTAGCTGGGAATCCCTTTCGCTTATGGGAATTCTGTTGGTTCTATTAATGAGTAAGCCGGTAAAACGATGCTGGGAATGATGATCCTGGTACTGCTGGTTGTAGTGCTGCTCTTGGAAATGCTATCAGGAACGCTGCTGATTCAAATGATCTTGGAACTGATGCTGCTGGGGCCGGTTCGACTTATCCCGCTGGACATCCTTTTAGTGCTGGTGCTACTCGTTGTGATGATGCTTTGGCTGATCCTGGTAATGCTGTTCCTTAAACTGCTTATTCAAATAATTCCATTTAAACTGGTGGTCCTGGGAATAATGTGTTGGTTCAACTGATGCTTCTTGAAATGATCCTGAGGAGGCTGGTTCAATTGATGATGGAGATGCTGTTGTTGATGGGGATGCTGGTCGTGAGGCTGATTGTGATGCTTCTACTGGTGGTGATACTACTGGGTAAACTGCTGGTGCTGATGGGGATGCTTATGGGCCTACTTCTACTTCAACCGCTTCTGGTAATGACCCAATGCTGTTCTGGGAACTGAGGAAGCTGAGAAGAATAATGAGGCTCGAAATGAGGAGGCTGGTAAAGACGCTGGTTCAACTGCTTATGATAATGCTATCCAAGCCAATACACCCTGAGAATAATGGTTGTACTGCTTTCAAATGCTGAGAATTATGCCTGTTCAAATGATGCTAGGAATGATCCTGGCAATTATGTTGGTTCAACTGATTATGGAACTGCTCTTTTCACTGATGCTTAAAAAATTACATTTCGACGGCTTATGCCGGGAATGATCCGGGAACTTCTTCAATTTACTTTTGTTCGACTACTGAGGATGCTGCTAGTTCAACTTATTATGGAAATGCTATGGCAAATGAGGCTGGGAATTAAGCTCCTTCAAATGCTCCTGGGAATCCTTCAATTGATGTTGGTTCTACTACTGGTGATGCTGGGAATCCTTGTGCTGGTCGTGCTGGTAAGAATGATTATGCTGGGAATCTTTATGCTAATTAAATTGCTGACGGAAAAGATTATGGTAATGCTGTTGGAAAGAATCCTGGAAATGCTCTTGAAACTGATGCTACTGGTTTTGATTCTGCTTGTTATGCTTGTATTGGAACTCCTTTTGCTCCTGGGAATGAGGAAACCAGTTCAACTGCTGCAGGTTCAAATGATGAGGCCGGGAATGCTTCAACCGCTCCTTCAACTTATGATTGAAATGTTGGTTCAAATGGTGCTTCTTGAAATGATTATGGAACTTATACTGTAACTGAGGAAGCTGGGAATGCTGGTTATGAGGCTCGTTATGAGGCTGGGACTGCTACTGGAACTGTTGGGAATTCTTCTTGTTATGCTCTGGGAACTGATCTTGGTAATTTTCTTTTAATGGGAATCTTCTTTATACTGGAAATCCCGGAACTGCTAGGGGAACTGATGATGCAAATACTGGTGTTGATAGGGCTGTTGGTTGTTCTGCTTTTGCTGGGAATACTTTTGCTGCTTGGGCTGGCCGTGCTTGCACTTGTTCTAATGCCGGGAATTATGTTTATGGAAATGCCCGTTCAACTGCTTATGAAAATAATGCTGGTGCTTTGAATGACCCCGGTTATGCTGTTCCTTCAACTAATGAAGCTGGGTCAACTGATCTTGGAACTGCTGGTTGTGCTTTTACTGGGACTGGTGCTGCTTCTTCAACTGCTGATCGAACTGCTCTTGGAAATGCTCTTGAAACTTATAATGGAAATACCCCGATAACTGAGGAAGCCAGTTAAAACTGGTTCAACTAATGCTTCTTGTTGTGATGCTGCTTTTGCTGCTTTGGCTTTTAATAATGTAGGTTCAATTGATGCTCTGGGAACTTATAAAGCTGGGAATCCAGTTTAAACTAGTGCATATGGGGCTGCTTATGGGGCTGCTTATTCAAATGACCCTGTTTTTGCCCGTTCAAATGATGCTCGGGGAATTCTGCTCCTTCAACTTATGATTCAACCGCTGGTTCAACTGGGAATAGTATGAAGCTTCTGAAACTAGTGCTAGTGGGGGGTGCTATTGGTTCAACTGGGAATACTTTTCTACTCCTGGGAATGAGGAAGCCGGGGCTGGTGCTTATTGGAATGAGTCCGGTTAAACTGGTGTTGATGGGACTGCTTGTCGTTCTGCTGCTTTTCCTGCTTGGCCCGGTTATGCTTTTGGTTTTTAAGTTGAACCATTAGCAGCTAAAACATCACTGATTACGAAGGCAAGTTACACACGTAAAATCCGGATGCATAAATATAAATGTGATAATCTCTTTACCGAAGAGGGGGAAAGCTGAGATGCGCACCAGACTCCACCATCCACCTATAGGCCGCATTCACTTGCATTAGGAGCCTGGGGACCTGCCAACACTTACTGCACGGGGGAGGTTACTCCCCTTCCAACCATAGCTGCCCTGGCAAAACACCAAGCCAATCAGTCAAATAGATTTCTGTTGTAAACTAGGTAACTCAAGCAGCAATATGTTTTTAAGGTAATAACTTATTGGCTCAATCCCTCCCGTCTGGTGTCGACTTGTTTGTGGAATGGCTTTACCTACCCTACCTACCGGAGTGTCTCTATCTATATAGCTAGCCTCTATCCCTGAAGGGGGCTATTTTCATATGATCCTCGAAATGTATATATATACAAATGTAACAAGCTGTTGTATGTCCGTTGCAGCTGACTGAGTCGTAGCACATCTTCGTTCACTTCAAATAAACACGATGTATAACCTCAACGTAGCACACATATTCGCAGCACCTAATCGTAGCCTAATCATTCGTAGACATCTGTTTGTGTAGTATCTCTTTGTTCATTGCACATATAGTCTATTTTTCCTTCCTTTGCCTCATATGCTATGAACTTTATCTAGCCTTTGCCTCATATGCTATGAACTTTATCTAGCACCACGACGTGCTAGGCAACTACTCTATATATAAACACGTGCTAGCCCTTCCTTGTATCACCACACAGCAGCAGCCGGTTTATCCCAGCCCTTTCGCCTAGCTTCTTCGTCGACCCGTAGGGCCTCTCCTTCGTACCTCAGTCGATTGTTTCTATCGACCAGTCTAGTCGGGTTATTTTGTCAAGTGTCGGTTTAGTTCGGCCGGCCCTTGGTTAATTGACTGGCGAGCAAGCAATAAGCACGTAAGTAATGCAATCCCGCTGGTTCATTCTTATCCTAGCCCCTATTTTACTAGCCCGTTTCCTATCCCAGCCATCATAAACCCCCCATCCAGCTCGGATTCTCCCAGCAAGCTATAAAGAAAGTAGAATGGAAAACACGCCAACGACCAAGAACGACGCAAGGTAGGAAAACGGAGCAGCGAGAAGGCAGACAACAGGCTGATGAAGCCAGCTGGCAAGGAGGAGTAAAGAGGTGAAGCCGAGGCAGCAAGCCCCGAATGGGTATAAATATTAATAAAGTCGAAGTGTCTAATAGATAACCCCAATACGAACGAAGATTGAAGCTGCCCACACACCAATTCCTTACCAGAGTCACCTCATATTGCAGCACCCGCCGTGTCTTCGAATCATTCCAATAAATTGAAATATGGGTAAAGGTACTATTATTCTTCAGAAACCTGCTTATTAGAATTATAATTATAAGGAAAGACTAACCCATGCAAGAATGACTCGAGTTGGCTAAAGCAAAAATAGAGTCTGTACCAAAAATGAGAGATCATATCTCGCTGTCCAAACAAATATTTTATTGTTTCAAATGCCCATTTGGCATTTTTGATCAACCGGAAGCACCCCACATAGAAAGTCCCGTTCAACAGACCTAACAGAGGAGCCCCATCGTGTCGAAACAGTGAAAACACCTCAAGTTACCTATCTGCGCAGTAAGTACTAGGAGCTTCCACTATAAGCTGTAGTCTGTATAGTCTCTCTGCTTATAATTAGCTGTCTCGATCCGAATAACTGGCTCTGCGGGAGACCGCGGACTCGGGGCGAGCCTTTCGTGGCTAAGGCATTATCTGGATACTTCAGTCACTCTTTTACACTCTTAATAATAGTAGTTCAGGGATCTCCATAAACAAGGTAGCTTCGGACATTATTTAGTGCCTACACGCAATAGAATTTCGCGCTCTAAAATGACTTTATGGGGTTTGCTTTGTTTTCCTTATTGGCCTGGCCAAGCCAGTTTCAAAGGGCCCCTTCTTGTCCATTCTGTGGGACCTACGAAGGATTAGGCACCACCGAAGCGGTTTTAGCTCTTATTATTAAGTATTTAAAGTAATTTTAAAGAAGCTTCCCTATGAGAGGCTGGATTTATTCATTTGCTTGGATGGGCTACTCAGCTGGGCTTAACAGTTCGGAACATTATAAGGAATGAAGATCATTATACTATTATCACCTGAGGATCATTGACAGACGCATGTTTCATTTACGCTAGGAAGGTAGTGCCAGTAAGGGAGGTGGGTTGGGCTTGGATAGATCTTTACACCACTTATTAAGCTGCTACGTATAATGACGCGCTAGCTGGGGTTTCGAAGGACGGAGCAATAGGTCTCATGGGGTCTTTATAGAGTAGCAGATATAATGGTTATGGCCTGTGGATAATCAGCTCCCCTGTGCACGCTAATGATGGATGGCCTTGGTTGGGTGGGGACCTACCCTGTGTTTTGCTATAAGGTAAGGAAGGAGGTTTAGAACTAGCATGCCTCGCCTCTACTACGAAGCATCATTACTAGCTGAAGCATTCAATAAAGTAAGTAGTCTTAGGTTGGTCTGAGCTGTTCCTGATACAAGCATCCATCTAATATATGATGGGTAACTAGCGGTACTTCCTAAGCGCTTCATTAATAAAACTAGGTAGGGAAAAAGGGTCTAGGTCTTCAGGTGGGGGGGGGTGCCCAGTCTGGTAACACTTTTAAGTAAAGGTAGGGTTGTGTCATGCCATAAATGCCCAGGATTACCATGCCGCTCGTTAAGTAAAAGGTATCTATAGCATTCCCTATCTCTGAAGCAATTTTATTTGGTGTCTAAGGCTACGGGTACTAGGTATTTCGGTGGATACATACATTGTAGTGATAGTGCGGCACTTGCTCGCTGTATGTGATACTTAATGTAAGCTGGCAGGGTGCCCGATCCTATCCTATCCTATCCGTTCTTTAAAATGGAAGGTCTGTATAAGTATC
>Ga0224573_1000061_pt1 | contig 14733 bp, 13 predicted proteins | sample CRU1metagenome_FD_189088 | JGI IMG/M metagenome (GOLD analysis project Ga0224573, IMG submission 189088) | Spruce roots microbial communities from Bohemian Forest, Czech Republic - CRU1 | ecosystem: Host-associated > Plants > Roots > Unclassified | place: Czech Republic: South Bohemian Region... | reverse complement strand
TCGACCATAAGGGTGTTAACGCTCACTCATCATATGGGTGAGGGAGAGGCGATGCAACTTGAACCGTTAGAAGTAGGGCTGGAGGCTATGCGACTTGAACCGTGAGTTGGTGGTCGAGCCCAAGCAGGCTGAGCTTCTTCCTTACGAGCCGCCTGACCGATTGCCCAGAAGGGAATTTCATGAGCTAAGAGTCATTGACTTGACAAGGGCACGATCCAGCTTTCGAAAAAGAGAGGCTCCACCTTCCTGACCATTCGTCCAAGTGAATCTGCAACCGAGATCAACTAATTCAGAATTTGCAACACAATCGCTGAATTCATTCATAACAGGAGGCCAGTCAAGAGATCCACAAGTCTCCATCAAAATCCGTAGAAGATACCAGAAGGCTAATGCATTGATCAGAAGAAGACACATAACAGAAGCTTTTATTTTGGAAGGAGGACCCAAATCCGACCGTGATTCTAATTCGAAGCAAAACACCAGTCCGTGGCGATGTTTCTGAAGATTATCTCCGACCCCTCTGACGCGAGTTTCGACCAAACAAACAAAAGATAGGCTGGATAAAGAGCCTTATTTCCCTCTGTTTAAGAGGACTATTGAGTCCTCGGATGTTCCAACAGCCCAAAAACAAAAAACAAAATGGGTGAAGGATAAACTCACCTCCCCCAGAGCTGTAAGATGGAGGGCAACCTTGACCCTTCGGCTGAGGGCTCTTTTGGGGTCACTAGCCCCTGAAGACTTCTTCGATTTCTTCTCCTTTGGACCCTTTACTTTGTCCAATTCATCAACTATGGCAATTTTCTCGGGCGGATGTCTGGAGTCGCCGTGGTCGGAGAGAGAAATTCTCCCGCTGCTGTTAGGACTTGTAATTGGTTGAGGGTAGAGAACCCCTTATCAACTTCAATAGGAATGTCTATTGTAGTATTGAGAGGTGGAAGGTTGCAGGGTTCCATTTTCCTGTTTACAGGGGTAATAGGGATCTCCACTGGTTTGGAGGTGGATGCCTCCTCTTCATTCTGGGGAGTGGGATTGAATTGCTGCACCAAGATCTCTGGAAAGGATCGAACGCTGACCAACGAGAATATGTCTTCACACTAGTTCTTTGCTCCGGAGTGCGCTTGGTTCTTTGCTCCTACGTTTTATAGGTTCCGTTCCCTCTCCCGCGAATCAATCCGTTGCTTTTCTCATTCCGTTCTGTCCCCGTGGCTTCTTTTATTTCAACACCTCCGTCTTCTTCTTTGAGACCTAGCTTTCTGATCTTAGCCAGGCCAGGATAAAACTACTATAAAAAAGTAGCTTCCTAGAGAATGAAGATATCACCACGTATAAAAGATCAATTGAATGAACTACTAGCTTAGCTAGCCTATATAAGTCTCGTTGATAATGCAATTGATAGTGGAACTTCCTGGAATTGCCTAATTTAGTAATTAGTGGTTTGCCTAAGTAGTCTATTTCAGTTACATCGAGACAGAGTAGAATAAGGCTCAAGGCGGGTTCAAATCCTGCTTGTCTCTTATAGCGTAAGTAGTGGTAACACAAAAGAGTTGCATGCTATTCCTCTTGCAAGTGGGAAGGAGCAGATAGGAAACAATTGTCTAAACCTCGGGTTTTTCGTGGCAAAAGGATTTCCTTTCGGATAGCAGGTTGGAAACAGTCACAATTCATCCAACCGGTAGCAAACAAAAGGAAGTCAGTTCGTAGAGGCGCAGTCGATTGTCACTTGTTATTCCACCCCCTTTTTTACACCGGGCTGTTTTCATTCGGAGACGGGGTATCGAAATCGACAAGTTTGTCTCAACCTTTTTACTAAACCTAAATTCCCTTCGTAACGGGGTTGCCAACTTTCACTTTTTATGTCAAACCCGTGTTTTTTCGACACAAGGCTGTTTCCGCTCCCCTCCTCTTGTGGTATACTCCCACATTTTATTGTATTCTATCTTTGAAAGAAAAAGGCACTTCGCCTACTCAATCAAATGAGCTTCTTCCTCTCTGGATGATGCTGCTGAAGTGGATGCGTCAATTTCATTCAAGTCCAGTCATGTAGATATTCTAGCCTGGAAGGCAGGGACACGCTTAAACCCTTTTCACGCCCTTATTAGATGTTATATGATTGATTAGAAATTCCCTCGCTCACTGCCGCAAATGCAAATACTAATAAAGATAAACAAGAAGAAGTCCCACTCAAGTAAAGAGTAGTACACTTGGTTGTGATCAATTAATTGCCCTCTCTCTTCACATGGTCAGGAAGTGGATTCTGCATCACATTCGGGTTATCTTCTGATACTTCGAACTTTAACAGCTCTTTGGCAATGAGGTCCTGAACCCTGTGTTTCAAGTTGGAGCATCGGTCTGTCCAGTGCCCTATCATCCCTGTGTGGTATTCGCACCTAGCATTGGGATTATGGTTCTTAGGCAAGGGATCTGTCAATGGCCTAGGAGGAATGGGTGTGAGTAAATTTCCGGCTATCAACTGCGGAAGCAGCTGTGATAATGACATTGGCAATACGGAGAACTTACTAGGTGTGCTGGCGGCTGGGTAAGAATTGGCCTGTGTACCTGCTTCTTGGGATGGTACTGTTTGAGCTGCCGGGAGAGTATAGACTTGAGGGGGAGCTGTTGGATAGTTCTATTGTAGCACTTGCCAAGGCACAGGAAATGAAAAGTTTGGTTGCGGTGCCTGCTGCAGGGGCCTGGTATGGGATTGAGAGGCAACCGGGCGAACGTAGACTGTCTGACCCTGGGAGGAGTCTCTCTTTGGGGGTGGCCTTCTCTGACTAGTCCCTGCACCGGATTGTTGTTCTACTATCGTCTGAAGCAAGTGTGTGTACACTAGACGGCCAGATTTAATCCCATCTTCGATACGATCTCCGACAATTACCAGATCGGCGAAGCTAGACGAGGTGGGCCCGATGAGACGGGCATAGTAAGGATCCTTCAGAGTATTGAGAAAAGTAGTGACCATTTCCCAACATAGGAGGCTTAACCTGAGCGGCCACCTCCCTCCATAGATGCGCATATACTCGGAAGGATTCAGTAGGCTTCTTCTGCATCCTTTGGAGCTCGAACCTATCAGGTGCTATGTCCGTGTTGAAACGGTACTGGGCTAAGAAAGTGTTGGCGAGGTCGCTCCAAGTTTTTATTTTGGTGTGGACTACTTCGGGCTCTGTTACCAGAGGATGCCGCTTCATCAGCTTTGCGCTCATGTGAAATGATTAAATCCCGATAGTATTCCCTTCTCTGCTTCATGCATTGCCGCTCCATATACTCTTGCATTTCGATCATGCGATAGCTTTGGTCAGGGTCTTCTGGAGGTTATTCTTCCACTGACTTGCAAGGTATAGAGTTGAATACTGAAGCTGTGGTAACTTCTGTTAGTAGACGCATCACGGGGCCCGGCCCAGTGGGAGGGTCAGTGGACCACTGTGGATATCATTGGAGGTGGAGCTAGAGACCCCATGTTTATTCTCGGGTAAAGGACAAGATAATCAAAATTTCCTGAGGGGTCTCTGAGAAGCAAGGCTTCAGCATCATCGAGCTGATCCATTTCCTGCAATGTCTGCAGAGTGATTTCCTTCCCTTAGCTTGCCTTGCTTTGTCATTCGTCCTTTGCTTGCCTTGCTTCCGAAGCCAAAATGATAGAGGAAGGGGTTTGGAGTTTCGGGGGGCTCGCTAACGCTCAACAGCAATACCCCCCTCATAACCATTCTCTCTTGATTTCTTTCTTAATGGAAAGGAGAAGATCAAAGCTTAGAGGAAGACAAGCTTGCCGGGAAGCCCGAGGAGCAAACTTCCCTCTGACTTGCTTTCTGAAAGGAAAGCATGAAACAACATAAGCTTGCTTTCCTCATGAAATGAAGGAGAAGCATCGACTAGGTACAATGGTAGAGTTCAAATGTGAACTGCAAAAGAAGCACTTTTGATCGGATTTGTCCGGTTGCAGCATGAATTCCCCATAGGTTGCGGTGAGAATCCCCATAGGTTGTTGCGGTAAAGATTGATGATACACGTTCTTCCTAATGATGGTGAAATGGACGACACAAGTATGAGCTTATCCATCGTACCCCAGAAATTAGATGCCCGCCGAGAGAAAGAACAACCCCCACGTATTACCCTTTGGGATTTTCACATTCCATCGATCCCAGACAAAGACTGACTTTGAGGGGAAGCAGGAAGCAAGGAAGGCAGCAAGCAAAGCAGGAAGGATTATAAGAGGAAGAAAGCGAGGAAGACAGAAAGCGTATCCCAGGCTACTCTCCCCTTTGACCCCTATACCCTTTGGCTAGCCCTTCCCTATGCGGAGAGAGCTGAGAGATAGGAAGGCCATGCATGGCGGTGCTTAGATAAAGCTTATTTAGGAAAACACGCTTCATTACTTATATATGTAATTACGTTAGTGCCTACCATAACACGCTAACTCACCCCTACTGCCCTGGCATGCCAAAAGAATGTGGAAAGGACTACTCTACCGGTAGATCAAATGGAAGGTCGAAGGAGAGCACAAGTAGATGAAAGACCTGGCTATAACTACTTTATTATACGTAATTACTTCAAAGCATATTCTCCGTAAGTAAATTCTGAGTCTATTTCTTTAAAGTGATGAGCTAAGCCAGCCGAGAAATATCTAGTAAGTGAAGAGCGGTCCTTTCTTTATGCTATCTCTAGTTACATTATATGAGCATTACTTACAACGACTTGGGATTTTCCTTTCAGTAAGGTGTTATGTCTTCTCTTATATAGTTATTATAATTGCTTCAAAGAGGTACGTTAAGTGACTCGACCAAAAGGTACGAAGTCGCTCATCCATCCGATGGGTGAGGTACGAAGTCGCTCCCCTGACAACGGAGGGGGAGGTACGAAGTCGCTCATCCATCCGATGGGTGAGGTGGGGTATCAAGATGATAGAGAGAGAATGCTCACGTGGCCTATCAAGTTCTCCTTCCTGCGTGAACCTGGCCTATCGAGATGGGAAATTTGGTAATGAAGGGTGACGTCTCCAGATGATAGAGAGAGAATGCGAGCGTGGCCTATCCAGATGGAAAATTCAGGAAGCAAAAGTGGCGTAGCGAATGCTTCAATGATCATTGAACTTAGCAACAAACGACTGGGAAATGAAAGAGTGAAAGGGTTGCGTATGGGGATGATAGAGAGAGAATGCTCACGTGGCCTATCGAGATGGGAAATTCGCGAGTGCAAGGGTGACGTATCGAGTTATCCTCTGTGAACCTGGCCTATCAAGATGGTAAATTCAGGAAGCAAGGGTGGCGTATCGAACGAAAGCTTAATTGATCGTTCTTTCAGCATTTTCATTCCCACGATTGACAGGCCCTGCCTACAAGGGGAGGAGCAAACATATGCTTTAGCTTATAGGACAGGCGAATTTAGAAGGGTTTCATTCCCCTAATTAGTATAGGTCGGCCTAGATGAACACTACTCGCAGACTAACTTTCGATTACTTAGGTTATTCAATAGAAAAAAGGAAAGATATACGTATATAAAAGACAGAAAGAAAGGGTGCCGGGCTGAAGTTGAGCTTTCTCGTTGTGCGACTTAACAATAAGATTGTGCTAGTTTAGGAATATCACGGAAGAACCTGTGGGGACAAGTTCTGTAGTGTGAAAAGACTGGCAAGGGGCGGCTTTTCTTGCTGACCTAACTTGTGATTGCCGGAAGTCCCGGAACCACCACTTTTATTTACCAAACCTTCCGTGGCCAATTAGTTCCACCCTGCCCCAGGGCGTGGGAGCAAGCATCTTTGAACTTTGCTAAAGGTAATTTATTTTTATGCTAACACACCTTAGAGAAAAAGGCAGGGGGACCAATCTAGAAGATTTAGTACTTGCTGCCAGCGGGGATGGATCTCGGTAAGCACCCAACTCACAAGAGCCAAATACCCCTGAATGAAGCACTTTTACTGCTTAATTCACTCCGGAACCTGCTGAGCTAACTATAACGTAGGAACCCGCTGAACGATAAGCCGAATAACCCTTGCTAGGCGGAATGCCCTGCCGAACCCACCGCCCAGGGATTTAGTTATGGATTTAGTTATTCTTTTACAGATCGATATTGATTCTATATTGCGAGAGAGACAAAAGTGAGATCCGAAGATTCAGAACTAGGGACTAGCTGGTACTCCCTGACTAGCTCTGGTACCGCTCTTGCTCAAATAGCTGGCTGGATCGGGCGGGGTGGCGTTCCTTCCCATTAACCGGAGCCCCGAGCTACCCATTAACTTAAGACCCAGTAGTTTCGGCATCGGCAACCGCAGGCAGCCCCGTGTTTGGGTCGAACCAACCCGCTATTTAGTTAGTGTTGTGGGTCGAACAAACAACTGGCATAGATAGGTCGGACCCAGCTACACATGAAGCGTTTACTTTATGTCTGTCTTTGGGTCCGTCCCAGTCACCAGCTATTTAAAGTGTATGGGTCGCGGTCTCATTAAACCCCATTAATCAGTGATCAGATGTCAGGTGAGGCAACGGAGAGAGCTTAGAGGGAGGGAAAGACATTCACTGAACCAACGCTCTCAAATACGAGAATTAGTTGGATAATATTACATGCAGAAGCTCTTTTCTTGCTTTCTTTGGTACCGGTCCTGGATCAACAACTGGTTTTGCTCGGGCAAAGGAAAGGATCATACCCTGGTGGCACTTAAGCTGCTCTTGGGTCCTGAAGCGCCTCTGCAGGTTAGTTTTTACCCGCACGGAAAGAGAGCAAGCAGGCAGGTCATCAACTGCTTTCGACCCAGAAGCGTAAGAGGCTGATCTTATATGAGCCTTCAAATCAACCCTCAACAAATGCTCTGTTCGAGGGAGGGTTCGACTGAATGGTTACTGGGTTTCCAAAGCACTCACCACACTGGTCTGGGCCAGGAAATACAAAGAAAGAAAGGTAGATGGATGGATGGTACGGCTCTGGAATGGCTAGCTGGATAGTACTGACCATACAGAATCTATTGCTTGTGCTGGCTGGTCTTGCTTAGTGAGCGACTGGGAAATGAGAAAGTGATAACCTGGCGTGGCGGCCTTATCTCTTCTTTGGCTTGAAAGCCACCTCACCCATCGGTGAGCGACCAAAGTCAATGTATTATATACGTAATTACATCGAGTTATTTCCTCTCCCGTTGGTCGAGAGTTCGCTGCCTCACCCTCTCCTTACAGTCGAGCTTGCTTGCGCATCCTCTCCCGTTGGTCGAGCTTGCTTGCGCATCCTCGGCGAAGGTGCCGTAAGGCCGCTTGCCTGTTAAGGGAAGGAAAAAGCGTAATTACATATATAATAGCGAATCTGGAGATGTTATCGAGCCCGAGCGTATACGTGTAGCCTTACCTTACTTAACTTCACTTACTTACCTGGCTTTCAATACGTGTAGCCTTACCTTACTTACTTACCCCTTATAGATAGATGCAGGGGCTTTATTTCCAATTCCCTTGATTTGCTTTCCCTTTATTCTATTCGGGATAATTCCTTTATTTGCTTTCCCTCCCTTTCGTAAGAGGGATCTCCCACTTAATAGCAAGCAGGTTCTATCAGCTGGAAGGGGGATATTCTTTATAGCAGGCAGGGGTTGGTTACGCCCTTTTGCAGGTCACTTCGTCCTTTGAGGGGCCAGAGATAGATAGATATAGGGGTGTTGCTCAGGGTTTCTTTTTATTTTCTTTCATGCTGCTGATCTCTCTCTCTCGTAATCAATATTGTATGTAATATCGAGCCCGCGTAAGGTGTTCAACGTAAGGCTTCGTACGTATGCAACGTGCCCGGTTCAGAGAGAGAAAGGCTCTTAAATTCTGTGAAAGTGAAACGTCCCTGTGAAAGTTTTTGAAGTCAACCGGTAAGGATGGAGTGTCAACCCGGTAGAAAGTGTCAACAGGGCCGGTAGAAAGGGAGTTAGGTTCTTTCCCCCGAGGTATCCTGCCGGGTCACGGTCCGTCATGGTCTGTCCCCATCCCGCCCGCCTACACTCTCACAGTGAGTCCTGGTCTGTTCCCCATCCCCGCAGGCAGGATTGCTTTGCAAGAGAGAACATTCATTTTACTTATTGGCGGCCCACCCAGCGAGCAAGCCAGCTTCGCTACCCGCGCTCATTCCCCGAAGGGCCCTATAATAAGATCTCCTCCGCGTATCTATCCCCGCTAACGCTCCCCGATCAATCTCTCCGTAAATGCTCCCCAAAAGGTAGTTCAGTATCAGTATATCCCTCGCCCAACTCATCCTTATATTTCTTCCCCCAAAGCCTGAACTCACCTATATTTATTTCTTCCCCCAAAGCCTGCCACCCACCTCCGGAGGGTTGGTGGGGATCGTGGTTATTGGTAGGTTTGTGACGGTTCTGGCCTAGCTCCCATTCTCAATTGACGGGGCTAAAAATAGCAGTGTAATATAAGGATATATCTTAATGAAAAGATCACACCAAATCGACTGACTTAGGACGGAGTGCTCGACCGACGTCACGCCACTCTGTTTTTCATGGTAATTAGCATAAATAAGTCAGTGCATAAGGAGACTGTTTCACTGCTATTTTTACCCACTCATTTAATAAAGTCAACGATGCGCTAAATTACCTATATAAATAACCGGATGACCCGCAGCATTGTCGATCTATAGCCCTTTGAAAGTCGATAAATAACTGGGAAAGAGAGAGATAGCTCACTCACCTCACTTTGTGTGTGTCGTAATAGAAAGAAAGTTCACGCTTACCCGAAGAAAGAAAGCGGGTCGTGAATTTCATAACGATGGATGCGGCTCGACCTCTTGAGTGAGTGCTTCTGATGGAAAAGACTCGCCATGCCATAAAGAATTAATAAAGAAAGGGTTATTATCTCTTTATATAATTCTACCTACATCAGCAAGGGAGTGAAAGGCGTAACAACCCTTCTAAAGGGAGGATTTCATACCAAAGATCGCATGGATACCGCTATATAGGAGAACGCACTAGATCGGAGAGGAACTGGAAATTGGCTTCGGATCGACTTTCAAATGGTTATGGCCCACCTATGTGAATGGCGCACAGAGACTATCTTTTTAGTTCATTCATGAAAACGTTTCCTAAATAAAGAAAGAAGTGAATATCACATTAAATGGAGTGCGAAGCGAGAATAAGCCCCGCTAATGACACTGAAAAGACCCTTATTCCCTCCCTATCTTTGTACACGCCACGGTAATAATGGAATAACTACTCTAATTCCTAGCTGAATGGACGCAGTCACGATGGACGCAGTAACGAATTAATAGTTTTTATGAAAAGCATTTTTAAAAGCATTTGGGTACTACGCCAATTACGGTTCACCTTGAAAAGAAACTAGTAGCATAATAGAAATGCCTTTAAAATGGATTTTCCGAATGAATATGGGGTTTTAGGGCCCTCCGGATAGTAGAGACGGATTCGCCTCCCTCCAGCCATCAATTTTTCGCTAGCACACTACCAGTCTGTCAAACGCTTTCAACCACTTGGTCCCTCTCGCTGTTTCCGCCATGGATCGAGCTAATTCCCCAGCAATGAATGAGAAGGACGCTCCCGCTTTGGGCCATGGAGAGATACCTAAAGTGAGAGTCTCTTCACCAAATACTATCTCTATACCAGGAAAGTGAGATGAAAGTACCGAATTGGTTGGTGTTATTCGAAAGTGAAAGAAGAAAGCTTGTTCCTACTATCAGATGCGGAGGTAGTAGTGGCATAAACGTCCCCTACTGGAACCAGTCTTTATCCAATCCCCCTCTTGCCCCTTTCATCTTCGTATTTCCTTAGAGTTTCTCAGTAGCAGCTGGGTCCGGGATAAAATAGAAACTTGGAGTTCAGTTCTTTCTTCGAAGTCCCGCCTTTGAAACCTAGCCAAGACAGATAGTTTAGTTGGAGCCATTTCCGAACCTTACCCAACTCCCCCCGCCCCACCCCCCTCTCCTTTCTCGGAGTAGGTTGTACATGCTCGTAAGTAACGAGATATATAGAGTGTCACGTAACGTCTTCGTATTCTGTCTGAGAATAGCGTGGAGGGTGCTAGGAAACCCTCGATAAGAAATAAAGAAGGTCATTAGAAATAAGAACAGAGACGTACGGGATCGAACCGAAACAAAGAAAGCAAGCCATCCCATCCATCCTATCCAGCCAGATCAGCAGCCATTGAAGCAGTTGGTGATCTTCCCGACCTCGTGCTGCTATTAGGCTGGTAGTTCCTACCAAGCTATAGTCTGGTTTAAGCTTTGACCAATCAAGATAAGATCAAGTATTGGGCTGGTCATCCCTATCTCCTGGACGCTAGCTGGGCTGGTAAGCCTCCTACTGCTACTCTCGCTAGCTAGTTCTTGGGCTGGAAGCCGCCAGCTGTAAACCTGTACGAGTAAGACTGTATCACCTAAAGCAAGCATACCTACCCAACCTCTTGACTGATTCTCTACTGCTCCTTCTATTGCGCGCTGCCTACAGTAACAGGGGAGGATAGGGCCGTCTCGCAGCAGAAATTAACTAACTAAGGGGCCTTTACCGCGACGTGGGCATCGAAACGCTAACTGGTGAGCTGATACGCCTGCCTGCTCGTTGTTGGTAGAAGGGTGACTTAACGCCCCACCAATAGAGGAATGTATGAAACTTGACCCTTTACTTGAAGACGGGACAGGGCTCATTCCCCCGTGGAATTACCCCCCGCAGGGTTCCATGAGCCCTGAACCCAAATAGGCCATCTCGGTAATTCAGGGTTTAAGCTCAGTAGGAATTAATGGTAAAAGGGGCCATATCGAGTGCTTTTCTTTTCTTTTCGGCCTGTTAACTCTTTTCTTATTCCGGGCTCCGTTGGTGGGCTGATCAACCTCAATATAAAAAATTGACTAATAAAAACTTCGCTCTGTTGCGTCTTCCGGGTCTCGATGATAGATTTTTTGGGGTTCATAACTCAATTTTATTTTAGCAAACTCGATGATTTCATAATTCCCTTCCATACTGATTGTTCTTCTGATTTTCATTCCTGTAATTGTTCTAGCTTAGCCTGTAGGTTTGCCAGATTGTGTTTGCACCTGTTGTTTTTCGAGATCAAGTGAGTGGTACGTGAGTTTGGGTTTATCAAATTGGCAGTTGACATTGATCCCAGTGGTCAAAGGCACTCTTATTAGCCAGAGAGGAGCTGAAACGAAAGGTTCAGAGGTTGAGTGAAACGACCAACCGTTAATCCATATAGAATATCTGGTCCTATTAGATAGGGTGTTCCGAACGAAGGCACTCGAGGGGCTCCAATTGTCTCCCTTTCTTTCTTGAGGTTGCCCCCCATACCCGGAGAAGGCGCTCGAAGGGGAACTTGCCAACTCTGATGAAAGTCGATGGATAGAATCCAGTCGGTCGTCGGATGGATGCTGGAGGCATGGTTCGGTAATATGTGTATAGATAGAATCCAGTGTTTCCGATAACCAATGCATTGAAATAAAGACCACCAGTTCCGGCACTTTCTGTCATTCTTGTGGTTGCCACTTAATCCTACTAGAATAGACCTTTATTCACTCGAGCTTGAAAGCTTAGCAGCTGGGAGATCCGAAGGAAGGAATGAAGGTGAACCGAGCTCTGGTATTCTTTCTTTCTTCCCTCTGTTCCGATACAATTGCAGCTTTGCCATGGCAATGACGACTTGAACCTCAAGGATAGGCTCCGTTCCTTTCAGTCAGGTAGGTCGAGTGCCTTCGTTCAAATGCAGCTAATTGTGTCGATGCAGCTTAGCGAGACTGCCTCTGCTCGGTCATCCAACTATGCTCCCCTTAATCCCTCTATCGGTTCAACTCCTTCTGCTGGGCGGTAGCTCTCCTTCGGATGCGAAAGCAAAGCTGCGACTTCACCCTTTAGCCACCACTCGTTGGATCAGTCCCGGGGTGGGTGGGAGGAGATAGTTGGGGAGGCACCCTTTGTCTAAGCAGTATTTTTAGTGGATTTCATCCTGTCGGTTCAGCAGAAAAAGGCCCATTTCTTGCTAGCTCCATTGGCCAATCCAATTGGAACAAATCAAGAAAGAAAGGAAGAAGGTCTTAAGAAAGAGTGTTTCTTCGAACCACGGTGACTCTCCCAGTCTTCATAGCTGGTCAACCTCGATTCCATCATTCATTGCCACCAGGGCAGGTCGAGTGGTTCTTGCTAAGCTATCTGGCGGAGCCTGCCTTCCCCAGACAGAACAGATAGGTGGATCGAGACTTTCTTTTTATGTAGGGGCCTTCGAGCCATCGTTTCTCTCCCTATCATTCTTAAGCCGGTTGGTAGCTCTCCGGAAGATTGAAAGCCGGATCTTTTTTCTTTTCATTCGCTCGAGTTTCTGTTTCCCACTTGGTTGGTCAACTCCACTTGTCTCACCCAACCTCTTCTCCTCTCCTCTCAATGCCCGGTTAGCAGATGCTTTTCATCAACCAGCACTTAAGAGCTCAAGTCACCCGGAGAAGGAATAGAAACCGGCCCCCCTCTTTTCTATATTGTGCTAGCGATCTTGTTTGCCGGGAGATAGATACTTTATTGGAGACAATCGGAAATAAAGACAGCAAAGAAGTGCATGCGATCGAGTGATTTCCGGTAGCTCTGAGCTCCAGATATCCGCCCGTTAATCGAGACCTTGAAAGCTTCCCTGCCGGAACAGGATCGGATGAAAGCGGTTAGCAGGACCCGAACGAAGAGCCCAGAAAGACAGACAGAGTTCAGTGACTCGAGCTCTTAAGTGCCGCTATCCACCCACAATCGTTAATACTACTATAAGATATGGTGATTTCATCCCCACCTGTTCCGGTACGAAACAGACAGACGCATAGCGAGAACCCATGATGAAAGCTGCTGAACAAACAAGATCGGAACTAGAAATCCCCCCCACCCGTGGAGAGGGAGGTATACTCCTGGGATTTCATTCTTTCTTTCTTGATTTGTCCCCATTGGCTGGGGGATAGTTATGTTTCCCACTTGGTTGGTCAACTGAACTCTTAAGTGCTGTGCCGGAATCTTCTGGAATCTTCTCGATGAAAGCAATGCGGGTCTTCATCCGAGAGAGGAACGAGTGCGCCATCTATTATTCACGGAATACCACATTCCTTCATCCGGGGAAGGTATCGGATCGGAGAAAGAAACAAAGAAAGAAGGTCGAGTGACCCCGCAAAGCTTTGATCCGAGGTTGCTTGCTACTTCTCCAATACTGGAACATTCGTTCACTTCCCACCCGGGAGACTTGCTAAGCACTTCTTTGCTTTGCCGGAGAGGAGCGGAACTGCTTTGCCAGAGAGGAAAGGTCTGAGAGCGGAAGAATGTGCCGCTGAAGCAGCGTTCGTTGATGAGAGGATTCCAGGCCTATGGCTGATAAAAGTCTATCAATTCGAAGTCGAGTGTTCGAAGATCGATTCATTCCCATTCTCCACCCTACCCCGGTGCTTGCGATTGCTTCGTTCCCTCTCCTCAGTTTCTCGCCATGCATCTGTCGAAACTGGGTCGTATCGGTACTGGTTTTGATTGGAGTTAGCTATAGCTGCTGATGGAAGTAGAGTGATTTCATCCCTCACCATTTGAAAAAAAGAATCTGTTGTGCCGGCACGAGCCTGCCTTCGTTCGGAAAAGAGCCTTCTCTCACCCCTGGGCATAGAAACATATCGATATTGAAGAGCGGAAAGCTGCCTAAGGAAATAATAGGCTTGTGGTTGTAATTGAATCCTACTAGAATATACGACCTTTCTGAACTCGACCTTTCAATGCTGCATCGCTTCGCTGCCTCTCCGTTATGGGGGGTAGGGAGACTCAGTTCTGCATTCGAGCTAAGTCTTAAGACTGATGGCCTTCTGCTATGCTCTGCTATGCCCGGAGATGGCTCACTGGGGTCTGCCCCTCTCGATGCTGCTTCCGCAATGCTCCATACCATACCATACCCAATACCGGCACATAAGAGTACATTGGGGCATTCGATCCTGCTCTATATAAAGAGAAAAATAAATGAAGACGGAGAAGGGGAGGAGCAGTTATCTATGTAATTACGGTCTTTGTTGGCCGTTGTTCCGGTCGAGCACTCTCTTTTCTTTGTCCAATTCCGTCTTACCAAACAAGACTTACTTCTGACCAACCCGCGAAGGGTTGTGAAGTTGGACCAGGTACGAAGAATGAATCTATATCTGTGTACGGAAGTTGCTGGCCGGCGGCCGCTCAACTGTTCGAGCGCAATACAGTGGTGGTTGCTTCCGATTCGACAAGGGTAGAATGCCTGGTCGAAGGTCCAGTACAGTAGGTAGCAGGCGTTTCGTTTTGGCTCCCGAGCGAGAACGATAAATAGGCGATGCACCATCCTTGCTGCTACGTACGTTGACCTTGACTTGACAGATTCATCCAATTGAACCCACACTCAAAGGAGGACCACAAGCTCAGGGCTCGACGAAACAGAAAGTATCAGCATTAATAAACTTCTTGGGGTTAGCAGTGAAAGAAAGAGCCCGGCATTCATTTCTTCATTCATATTCATAGCTTAGTCTACTAAAAGAGGGACCGGCCTCATCGTGGTAATTAGAGGACATCTCTGATCGTTCACCTCTAATGTGACACGTTCCCTCCCAGTTATATGATCAACGGGATCAGTCGGCTAGAGAGCGGGGCTATTCTTCTTCCGGGGAGGCAAAGTCGTCCCCTCTACTGATCGAACCCTCAGTTCGGAGGTCTTCGTCAACATGTTACGAAGCTCCAATCTTCGGTGAGTCACCATTACTTGACTTAGAAAGGCGAACATCTGGGCAAGGGAAAGCGCAGTGCGCCTGGTGCAAATG
>Ga0224573_1000060_pt1:5000-14743 | contig 14743 bp, 7 predicted proteins | sample CRU1metagenome_FD_189088 | JGI IMG/M metagenome (GOLD analysis project Ga0224573, IMG submission 189088) | Spruce roots microbial communities from Bohemian Forest, Czech Republic - CRU1 | ecosystem: Host-associated > Plants > Roots > Unclassified | place: Czech Republic: South Bohemian... | reverse complement strand
ACGTTACAGGGCCTTGCCATGCCTGCTACTTTTCGTATTCGCCTAACGACTTTTCTTGATGGGCTAAAGTTAAAGTAGTGGTGGAATAGTTTTATGGAGTTATGTACTTATCTCCTTAAAGCAACTATTTCGTCGATCAAATCCATCAGTGTTCCTCACTTGTAAGTGTTCCTCACTTAGCCAAGTTCCTTCATTCATGCTCCGAGTTTCTCTCTCGGAACATCCATGTCAGAAAATGCTCGATCAACTTCAGTCCCGTGCCTTAAAAGCCCAGATAATGGCCATTTCAGCGGTTTTGTCATTCAACAGAAACCCTCGAATGGGGGTGAGAGGAAAAGCATCCGGTTGCCCGGGCCATGGCCATTTCAGCAATTTTGGTATTCTGGAATGAGCCAAGCCTAAGCCCTGGTCGTAACTAGGTTGCGTTCCTGCTTCTCGAGATCCAACCCCTATTTTCAATTAGTTCCCATCCTTCACTATCAGACGGGCACTAATCAGGGTGAGCAATTCAGGAAGAGACAGTTAATAGCAAAGAGATAGTCTTGAAGTAGAAGGTATAAATAAGAAGTTTAGATATATTGTATTAAGGATAGGAATAATAATAAGAGAGTAGGATTAATAACTAAAGGAACCAGTAACTCAGGGAACTATCACTATTTATTTGCTTTGTAGGCTATAACTAGAGACTTACTTAGTAAGATAAAAGGCACTCCTTATACTCTTTAGGTAATAATAACTCTATACTATATTGGGATTAAGATTGTACGGAATAAAGAGAATATTAGGTATTAATTATGGTTTTTTAGTATATGCTTTACCATTGCTTTATGAAAGATAGGGGATTCCTTATTCCTTATCCATAGTTGGTGAAAACTTTAGGATATATATATCTAGAAGCTTAGCTAGGTATTCTAATATTTAGTAACAATAAGATATAGATAGTCTTTAGGAAGTAGAGGAATCAGAAGTTAAGATTAGGATAAGTAAGTCTTTATATTTGATTTGAATAGGAAGACTCCTTAGAATAGATATAAGTCTTAAGAGTTGTTACAAAGTTATCATTATGGGTGGTGGATATTTCATGGTTGGTCTACCGTGCGAACACAATGGTAATACAATCTCGCTTTTACTCTCATAGACTACTTTTTCACGTACAATACAGACTTTCTTTGGGAGATGTTGAGATAACTTCTAGGATATTTCTAGTGTAAAGGGTCTTAGATAGTAGCTTTATGTTCTTTGACTTTTATAGCAGGAGATCAGAAATAGTTGAGTCATTTTCAGCTTAGATACAGAGAGACCCTGATACGCAACCCTAAACCTCAGGACATCCTTGAAGTCAAGATTTCATTAAGAAATGGACCTGGTCAGTAAGGATAAGAGGCTCCAACGACCAAGGGAACTAGGAATGAACTCCTCTCCACTAACCTCCCACCCTTATCGTTTCATTCGTACCTCCTCCCACCCACCCGAATAGAATATATATTGCCCCCGCCTCCATCCATTTTGTCCTTACTGAAGTGCTAAACCAGCCCGGACCAACCAACCGGATCAAAGGTGGGGTGGGACTCTTCGCCTTGGATCACATCCCTCTATCATATACGATGCATCACTGCTTTGTTTTTTGCAACTCCACCCGTATGCGGATCAATAGGGTTTAAGAAGGAAATAAATTGACCTCTGCCACTATAGATATAGGCCCGGGCCCGGAACAACAGATCAGATCGACCCACTACTATCTATGGCGATACTCGACCTGAAAGCGAAAGTCAACAAACAAGCGACACTATCGGGCAAGGCATGCAATAGTAAATGAATGGGGTTAAGTCCTACGAAAAGCAAAGTTTCAGGTAGATTATTTCCTTACTGTAAGGGCTTTCTTTACTGTTTGGAAAGAAGGATTGTTACTGGCTTTCCTGGGTGGGTGAATCTACTGGATAGGATAGATTGATTTGACTGGCTCTTGCTCTTGCTCCTTACACTCTTGCTCTTGCTCCTCACACTATTCCCCCTAAATAGCTGCTCATATTGTTCTGAATAGCACAAATGGGCTATTGGAGGTCTAAATCGTGAGAATGAAGAGGTCGATCTCACCTGAAAATATGAATTCGCAAGATTCAGTTGACATTATTTCCTTAATATCAATAGCAGCTATTAGAGTGATTTCCCCACCTCTTATCCTAGAGAATTGACCCTACCCTACACTTCCTCTTCCCCTAGAGAAATGAACCTAAACTTCCCCAACCAATCCAATGGCAGGAGTTAGGGTTATAACCTGTCTTTGAAAGCGCCAATTACCGGTATGGAACCAATAACACGAGGAAGAGGATCTATGCGAAAAAGAGAGAGTTATGGAGAAATTCATCCGACCAATCAATTGAGAAAAGCATCCTCCAGACTTCCGGATCGGGAGATTGGGATTTATCCAAGCCTCCTCCATCTATTAGTAAACCCCGCTTCGGTATAAATAAGGGCTATTCTCATCGGTTTAAATCAGGGCGATCGGTATAAAGACGGCCTATTAAAGGTCTAAATCCGGGCTACTCTGATCGGTATAAATCAGGGCTAAGGAAAGCCAGTCATTCGTAACAACTCTCTCCCTCTATAGCTATTTCCCCACCTCGTAACCTGACTGAGCAGTTCTCGTCACCTGAGCAGTCCTCATCACCATAGCATATGATCGGGGTTCTCCTACGTCTCCCCTCGAGAGCTGCTCTATTACTGTCCCACCCCAATCAATAGCAGGAGTTCGGGGTTCTTTCCTAACCTCTGACCCTAGATGAATTCCCCTACACTTATTCCCCAATCCGACCGGGAGGAGTGAGGGATAACCTTTCTGTTAAAGTGCCAGTGACTTGGTATAAAACCGAGAACAGGAGGACTAGGAAATAGGTGGGCCCAATAGGTCGAGTTATGGATAACTGTCTGGATATTTTTATTGGTAAGTGACGCTTGCTATGTTCTGCGAAGCTCGCCCCGGCTCTAATGAAATAACTAAAAGAAAGCTTTCGCCCGCGTGATCCATTTCACTAATTAGGAAAGCTTCTTTCTCCTGGATAGATATTTTGATTGTGAAGGGCAGGAGCGTGAACGAAGTACCCTTAATAGCTAGAGTCAACAGTTATAGATATATCTTCACATTTTTGTGCTGACTATTTGGTATAACAGTAGGTCAAGTTCACCAGGATGAGTTACTATCAGTAAAAGTCCTTTCATAGCTAGAGTCATTTGCCTGAAAGTGCCTGTACTCGAACTATGAATCCTAACTGTTAGAGCCTTGCTGTCTGGATAGATTGAGTGTTCTGGCTTGTAGGAGTGGGTGAAACTATCTACTAGAGAGGATAGATTTCTTGTTACTGGCTGGGGTGGTTGAAACTACTTTCCGGGGTGGGTGAAACTACTGGATAGGATATTTTCATTGAGACAGTAATGGTGTGGGGTTCCGGATACTGGGGTGGGGTGTTGTCCCATTCCAATAGCAGGAAAGATGGATCCGCTTCTTTCCTCCCTTGTAAAAGCTTCTTTCCTCCCTTGTAAAAGCTTCTTTCCTCCCTTGTAAAAGCTTCTTTCCTCGCTTGCTTGAAGCTAGTAATTAGGGGTAAAATTTCCTATTTTGTGACCGTGTAAAAATGATCAAAAGCAAAGTTTCAGCCTGGTAGATTTATTGTGGTGACAGGCTTTCCGGGCCCGGATCCTTCCCTTCCCCTTTCAGTAATAAAGTCCTATCGTATCAGTCAGAAAAGATCTAAAAGAAGCAATCTACATCAAATGAAATCTGTTTCTATTACTAATGTGAATTTACTCCTATTTCCCGAAGGCAATATAATATATAGTCAAATGATCAAAGCCTCCTCCGACCAACCCAACCTTGATTTACTTTTTCCGATGTTTCTGAAACCAGTCAGTGTCTGGAACCGGAAACAGAGACCAGTAATTCTTTGAGACCAGTCAGTACCCACCTTGCTTCACCACACAAGATGCTTCTAAGCAGATACCCGAACAAGAGGGTAGAGCAGCCGAGCAAAAGGTAGATTCCCGAACGATGCGATTCCCTTTTCTCAACAAAAAGGGTAGATCAAAGGCGGATTCCCGAAAAAAAGGTAGAGAGGTAGATGGATAGATAGATTTCCGAGTTATAATAGTGCCCTGCCGTCCCTTCTGCGACCTATAGCTATCATATGAATGAGTTCGAACTGATTGGTGAATCCAGCCCCTCCCCTAGCCGGATCCAATTCTTTCTTTCTGCGTTCGAACTTGTGATATAGAAAAGGTCCACCATTTAGTCCATTTCATCCGTTCTATTATGTGTTTGGTACCGCACCTCCTGTTTAGTGAGTGGTTATTCCTTTGAATCCGCATCCACACCATGGATCTGCATCTGCATCTAGGAGTTTTCATGCTCGGCAGTAGATGGAATATGGTGATTTCCCTCCGCATTCGCACCATTGATAGGTAGGTCCTGGCCAATCCATCTCATGTCTAGGGTCCACAGTTTGATTCGCCCGAGAAAGCTTCTCTCCGCGGGAAGTGGTGGGATATCCCCCGTCGTTCCTTCCACCCGCCCACCAAAACCCTATGTGTGTTGAGTGTAAGGCCCTACCCAGATGTGGTGGGATATCAAAGTGTGGGCCCTACCTATATTATCTACCTGTATCACGTGGTGAAATATCGCTCTAAAAGTGTGGGTTTGAACGAGCTTCCTTTTCTTGGAAACTTCCACCCACTCCTGTGAGTGACTCTATATACCTCCTACCTTGATCCATTTCTAAGGTCCACAGGTTTGGTTTCCAGCCAAAATATAAGGTGAAGCACTCACTTGACAACCTTACTATACATATTTCTTTCTCTATCTCGGGCATCTCGACGCCCCAGCCAGCTGATTATAGGAACAGCTAAGTTCATGCCTTTGCTATGCTCATAGCTGCCCATAGAGTAGGTCTGGCCAACACTATCTATAGATAGCAGGCAGGTTCGGGTGGGGGACTATAGATGGCCAATATGCGTTCGGGGTGGGAATATAGGCATGCTTTTTCGGATCGATGAGTGAGTGATGCGAACGAACAGAGGGTAGGTTCGGACTTGACTATTATATCATTTGACCATACTAGTCTACCCGATCCTTCTTAAACCGATTGTTGTTGGTTCTTCAAATCGATCGAGTCGTTTGCACTAATTAGTTAGCTCCTGCCCCGACCCCCAACCTCTTCTAAATGAGAGACAGTGAAATTGACACGGAATAAATAGGCTCAGGAAAGTAGGAAGGTTGCATCTTCACTGTACATAAATCCCCTTCCTTGTGGGCGTAGTGACTTATGAATTCGAATAGTTGGAAGTTTATAGTTGAGAACCAAGGTAAGCATACGACGGTGGGATATATGGGCAAGGGTTCCAGGAATGGGCTGGTGGAGATCGAAGTAGTTAGTAACTCCTAGGCCAGGCTTAGCGAGTCATCAATTGGCGGGTGCACAGGACTTGGTTATCAATTGGTTCAGTCCCCCATCTCCACGAGCGTAGTAAGCATCACATGGAGAAGAGATAGATAGTTTGAAAGGAAGGGAGCTAGCTACGGAACAACCTAGTTTTGCCACGAAGCATCCATTCTCCGCCCTCCGGAATAAGGTGAAGAAACGGAGGAGATGCAGGCCCCACCCACCTATTTTACCTACCCCAGTGGGGAATAATGAGGCGGGTGGGTATTTGATGAGATAGCTACATATAACTCCAGCGTGGGCGTGAACCTGCCGGGGTTGCGTAGATAATATGTGTTGCTCCAGTCAGATAAAAAGAGGTTGGGCCGGTGCATCTCATGCTTTCGGGTTTACTCCATCCGATGCGATCTCCCTTTGATAAGCTTATGATAGAAAGGGCCTACGACCTTTGAAAGGTGTTGCTTGCGCGTACCATAGTTACGAAGGAGTTGCCAGCTCGCTCAATACCCGTTTCCGTTTCCGCTCATGCTTCTCGTTTTGTCGGTCCAGCTTTTCCTGCTTATTACGAATAAGCCGATTCAAATTATTAGACTATGAAAAGCTCTAGCTCTTACGCAGGTTCAGCTCGCTCATCAAAGTATTTGGTTTCACTCGCCCCAACGGTTCCAGTTGCAAGATCATACATTTTTGATTCACCATTTGCTTTGACTGCTACAGATAGAACAAGAGCAGATGGGCATATTCTCAAGGTTGGTGGGATCAGTCAGTACCGTAGGGAGCTTGGGAACATTATTTCCTCATCGCTAGCGGCATCCGTCTCATTATCTCGGTCAAACTACTATATTCCTCCTATTGCCGAGGTAGGACTCCTCTAATCCTTCTCTAATCTATGTTTCTAAACCATTCCAAGCATATCTCATCTCTCCCATCAATCGTACTTGGTCAATGGCAATAGTACTTTTAAACAGCAGGGGCTTCTTCCTCCCTATCGGTCGGAACGGAGAACCCAACAACTATCGGATCAGGTGCACCAACGAGGACTATTTCTCCATCGTATCCATTTCCATCTCCCTCGAATCCAGTCAAACTACTATCGCACCCAAGCTTTCTCAATCGTTAACACCGATATCTTTCTCGTATCTTTATCATGGTCGGTAGGTAGAGCTTATTCGGTAGGCTTAGTGGGCGGTATCATAGTAATCATTTACTAGTGCAGCAGGGGGATAAGTCCTTCTCTGAATCGTTACTTGCCAATCATTTCTTAGAATCCTTACTGAGAGCAGAGGGGTATGGGTAGTACGGAGTGGGAATCTAATATCTCATTCTCGGAGCAGCTATCTCTAGTACGGGTTGGGAGAAAGATCTTCACTATCGAATGCATGGGAGGAATCGGCTTATTCTCCTAATGCGGTTGGTTCCATCATCCCGTCACCCGCACTGCGGATACGGGCAATAAATCAAATATAATAAGGGTTGGTCCAGTGATATATTCAGAGGTTCCTAGGGAAGACGATGGGAGGGATGGCATACGGTCTGAGGAGGATCGGCATAACGAAATGACTCGAATGACCGTACCAACGACTGAGCTTGAAGAACCAAGATCCCTAAGCTCCGAAGCCTCTATCGATTGCTCTCCTTTTTCTGTCTCACCTCGCTCATAAGAGGTAGTCCACCCAGCTACGATTGATAGTGATAATGCCGCTAATGAATGAAACCGGCCGAATGAAGATAGGACGAAACCGCTTGACTGAGCTAATAATGGGATGCGCTATAATGATTTCCTTGGTATCGAATATATCTTTCGTAAGGGCTGAGGGAGCTTGCCATAAATCGTGTTATCTCCGTCGTGTTACCTCCATCGTGTTACTGAGAACGGAAGCAACAGTAAGACCAAAACCAGAAGGAAGCTCTATTGCCGGTGGGAAAGACGATAATTGCATCCTATACTTATGGGCATCGTGAGGTTATCGCTTGCTCGACCAAAGGGACGAAGTCGCTCATCCATTCATGGGTGAGGGTTTTAACGCTCATCCATCATATGGGTGAGGGAGGGCAAGGAAGCAAGCAGTAGAAAATCATATCGTAACGAAGCGGGTCAAAGCGTAGGCCCAGTGAAAGGAATCGACCCCGTTTGAAAGGTGTAGTTCCGTAACGAGAGGGAAAAGGTAGGCCAAGGTATGGGAAAATAGAAAGTAAAGAAAGAGTAGAGGGCGAATCCAAGCAATAGCCATTCCAACAATCGATCCAGTGCATCCTATTTAGGAGCTCTCATTTCATCTATAGTTTCCACCAATCATTAGTTTGGAATGGGATCTAGCTATAGGCGGGAGTAGGGGAATCTAGTGAGTGCAACACCTTCTAAGCATCTATCTCACGGTTGGGAGCATCATTTTATCCCTAAGCTACGGCAAACAACATTTCCTCCATTGGTTCGGTTCATCAATAGGCCTATCTCCTCATCGTCATCCCTATCGTCAGTAGTACCAGTCATTAGCCAATAGCTCAAAACAGGGGACTACATCCTCCCTCCGGTCGGAACAGATCAAGAAACGGATATTACGGATCTATCTCTGGGATGGGGAGTACCGAAGGGAAGGACTCGAGCTCGGGGAATACTTACTAACGAATATGCATGGGTGGTATAGCATCTATTTGTATTTCAATCATAGCAATTGAAGTAATAATTAGTGCGGGGAGGACGTAGGCTATCAATCATAGTATCAATCGTAGCTGGGTGGTATAGCATTTAAGTGTTCATAGTTTGGGACCGGGGAACATATAGGAGGGGAAACGAACTAGTGTGGGCAGGTGGAATCTTTATTTTGAGAGGCAACAGCTAGAGCAATTGAAGAACCAAGCATATGGAGGTGAAAAAAATTATATAAAGTAATAGGAATTGGTTGGTCTCATAGCGGTTTAAGCATTAACCAATTCTTGGGGATCACCAGGAGCATAAGAGTAATCGCTAGAGGCTTACGAGCATAGGAGTGGGAGTGTGGTGGAGAAATCCATTACCCATTACTTTATGCTACTCATTCGGGGAAGTGGAGTATATCAGATGCTTTACTCCAAGAAGTGTTTCAGGACAGGATCAGTCTATCAATCTAAGTGCCGATCAGGAGAAAATGCTCATCATCCGTAGGGAGCTTGACCAGCAAAACCAAGAGAATAAGCGGAAACGGGAGCAGTCAAACCAGTTTATTCACCCAATCCTATTGTTATTCACTTGCGTTATCCGCATATTCTCTAATAACCGCCGCTATAATGAGATGCTGTTCTCGACCGGGAGATAGGTTGTTGCAGTTGATCCGGACCAGCTTGAACCTTTTATAGTGATTGAACCAGCTTTGATGGAGTATGCCGCGAATTTCCTAAGGTTATTAAGGTTGTTGCTCTGAGAAACGCAAAATACAACCATTCTCGATTCGCCGTCATGAAGTTCCGTACCTCTGCCTGATGATGACGAATAAGCCGATTCGTGTACTGCCCTTCCCGAGAGCTCTAGGAGATCCGTTTCCGAGATTGGTGATATTCGGTGAGCACCTTTCACTCGAATATGGTGTTCTAATTCCCCGATAAAAACGCCTAGCCTTCCCGTTATGATTCATATATTTATCCCACTCCCTAATGCATGCAGGTACCAATGCCCCGATGATGGGGTATACTGCCCCAATGCTCGGATGGGGTTACCCACCCCGATATTAGTCATTAAAAGCTGATCCAAAGTACTATTCTATTCTTACCCGCTTGAAAGGTAGTCCCCACCCTGCATAGAGATAGATTTGTTCCCACCCACGCGGCTATGTCTGCTCGCTTGGTTCTTCTCACTCATTCCTCCGATCTCGCTTGAAACGTCTCAATTTAATACGTAGATAGTAGACTCGACATGGTAGTTCGGATAAGTTGTTAAGTGGTTTTCGCGTATATGATGAATAGACGTCTTATTACGTACGTAATAATTCGGGTCCGAAGGGAGGGATTGCTGCAAGCTTCAGAGTCCCTCGACCCTACTTTAATAGTGCATACATAAATGCACTTCAGTTTCATTAGGAATCTCATTTATGCGCTCTTAAGATAGGGAGATAGAGAGGAGATCGACTTAGAAATAGGTTATGAATTTACGCGCTCGCTGAAGTCAATAAATTAAGGTTGCATTATTTATATAAGGTTCCGCGAGCATTCGTTCCCATATCTCCTTCTCTTTTATCGCAAGTATGGATCCCACTTTCAAACAAACGAACAAACAATTGTGTTCGGCAGCCATAACAATCTATTTTGTGAAAGAATAACAACAACTTTTCCCATTCACTCACA
>Ga0224573_1000059_pt1 | contig 14767 bp, 11 predicted proteins | sample CRU1metagenome_FD_189088 | JGI IMG/M metagenome (GOLD analysis project Ga0224573, IMG submission 189088) | Spruce roots microbial communities from Bohemian Forest, Czech Republic - CRU1 | ecosystem: Host-associated > Plants > Roots > Unclassified | place: Czech Republic: South Bohemian Region... | reverse complement strand
ATTACCGGGATATCGAGCTCGGGGTTTTATTAGGGAAACTTGATGAATCTATAATTGTCCCTCCAGCTTGGTTGGGCCTGAGCGCTATAATCCTCAAGTCAAGTCAAGGTGCGGAGCGTAAACATTCTCCAACCGCATTTTGGATAAATGAAATCAGGGTGTATCCGGTTTCCGAGGCATATAATCTATCAGGGTTCTCGAACTCGGAAGTTGTCTTTAGGGAACTAAATTATTTATTCATTGTTCCTACGCTTTGGCCTGGGCGCAAGAATCCGGTGGTATAAATAAATTACATATATAAAGGCCCGCCCAATATAAAATAAAGAGTGGAGGCACGGAGTAAAAGATCCTAATCTTATCAGGTGGGTCCGGTCGATGCGAGAAACGTCTCCAGATGCGGGTTTGTCTAAAGCAAATCCCTGTTTCTCCAGGTTCATAGGATATTCATCTGGGTCTCGAACTTTCATTTTGCTTTAGCAAAATAGCTTATTTCGTGCATGGTTGTTCCTTCCTCCAATAAAGCCAGGGGGGCAGCAGCATAAGAGGCTAGGGCAGATGAGGCGCGAAGCCTTATTCTAAGTTAAGATTGGGTGGGTTGCAGGATAACACCTCTTAAGTAAAGGTAAGGCAGGTTAGGTTCATGGCGATAGTGCCTACACTATTGATTGCTATTCCTGGCTTAAGCGATAGTAAGGGCTCTACTCCGGTTGTTGGGTGAAGAGGCAGTAAGTTCAGCAGGGTTCATAGATGCTGTACCCTACACGACTTCTCGTCCTGATCGAATGAATGGGTTGGGGGCATCCCTCCTCCCTCCATCCACTCTCTATTCTAGGGTGAAAGTATAAAGGTTGTTGTTTTATGCTATCCATCCCGATTGTACCTCCCTATTAAATTAAGCGCTTCATTAATCCAATGGGTTAGGGCATGACTCCCTATTCCACATCCTAGTATGAAGCAGTAAATAAAGAGTCAAGGTGAAGGTCCATCCGGCTCTGATAATTGAAGGTCTAAGCAGTGCCTTCAAAGCGCTTAATGAAGTTCGTGGTTTAGGGCCAAAATGTCTAGGTCGTCTTTAGGTGGGTAAATAGTTTGTGTTGAACCAGGGGGGTTTTATTCTGGCTATCCTACCCTACTATTACTGACTTCATAAATGAGTTGTTGGGCAGCCCTCCATAGATTGTTGGGTGAAAGGCAGTAGGCCCGTACCTTCTAAGATTCCTAAAGGCGAGTATTAGTTATAAAAGGCATCTCCTGGCTGTCTGGGCATAATATCCTCTCAATGTCTTCCGTCCTTATCCCACAAGGTTATCTGATGGACCATAATCCAAGCCAAGTTATTCAGCAGTGAAACAATATAAGCTAAAGGTAAACCCTATAGGTAGGCTAATGTAAAATCCATCCCATTCTGTGCTTCTAAGAGAAGGGGTTATAAGCAGTGCTTACTAAGTGCTTCATTCAGTTGTGGTATAAGCTAACAGGTCTAGCTAGTTCTTAAGGTGGTAACATCTATAAGGTATAGGCAATAAAGAAAAGTCGGGTAGGTCTCCGCCGCAGTGGGTGCCCACAAATTCCATAACATAATTGTATCGTATCGGCTCGGCCAGACCAGAAGGTTCTACGTGGTACCCAGAAGGTCCTATGTGATATTCGGTATAAAAATGAAGTAAGTATTAAGTAATAAAGCTGTACACTTGGTAATCAAGGTGCGCAAGCAACGGTCTAATGAATTCCTTCCCATGTGCTGACCCTGCCCCGATTCGATCGAAATGAATTCTGGTAGTAGTTAATTCATAGGGCAGTTCCAACTATCCCAGTACAACGGGTGATTCCTATGCCACCCACTTCCATTAATGAATTGTGTAAGCATCTAAAGATCCTAGACTGTCTCTTAATTCATCAATTGTATCTGGCTGACCGGGTGAAGCTCGTCTCCCCAACAATCTAAATAGTGGTACCCCCTGAAGTCTTCCTGGCTGAATCAATAGGTTGGGGCATAATCAGCGGGTCTAAGACCCCCACCCATTCAATATAATAAATGAAGGCAGTAGTTCCTAAATAAAAGAGGGTTTTGAATAACCGGTATCCAAGCAAAGTAAGCGAGCCAAACCGAGTAACCAAGCTGAGTATCCCAGTTTGATCAGCCCAACCGAGTATCCAAGCCGAGTATCCCATGAGCCCAGCCCAGCTATGACCAATTAGAGTTCCCGAGGAGCAGACACTGCAATACACTGCCTTGGAAGGTTCTACCTGAAATTCAGGTACGGAGTCGAGTTCCCTCCCTAAAGCTAAATTCCGTGTGCTTCGCACCCAGATGGATAATATGATTTTGAATCCCCAAACACCCACTCCGCGCCTTCACTTAATAATTGACCTACAGCTTCTTCTTCGACAGGTCAGTTAGAGCAGCGGCTTAGGAAGGAGAGCATAGAGGCGGAAAGGATAGAGAATGAGGCAAGGCAGGAAAAAGGACGGGTAGTCTAGTATATGCGCTATGGCCGGTCCATTTTTCACTCATCATAGCATGGATCGGGACCCACTAGGTCGTTTATAAATGGGTAGCTGCTTATATATGTATCTCAGCAGGCCTTAGCAACAAAAAACATGGCTCATTTACCTAACCACAGCATCAACAACTGCGCAAACAGCGGCTAAGCACCATCAACGACGACACCAGCTTCGGTGGTAGCAGCATCATCAGTGCCTTCTCTTTTATGTCACGGAGGCCACCTTCAACAAAGAAGTTGCATCATGGCCTGAGGTACAGACAGAGGTTTCCGAGGGAGGCACCAAGTTCATATTGCACGGCCTGACCGGCAGAGTCACCCGTTCCAAAGCCGCCCTCCAGCAGATGAGCATTGCGGAAGGATAACTCCGATCTATACCAACAAGTAGAGGCTGCGCAACACCAGGGTTAAGCTTAGCAGAACCAACTAATGGCCCAGGTCGCTTCACTGCAACTCGAAGTTCCGCCGGTCAGAATCCAACTTAAGCACACTAAGGAGACGATAGATATGAGGCCCTTTCTCTATCTATCTCTGGCCCTCCCCTCAAAGAGCTCTGCGGAGATTTAAGTTTTAGGTAAATACCCTCTGTGGCTCAAGTCCAGGAAGTAAGTGGTAATGGTCCTTCCTGATCAACCCAGCAAGCCAGCATGTCCGTGTGTTATGGTTGGTGAAGTCGTCCGGTTAGGTTATAGGTAGGCGATAAGTTGCTTAAAGTCCCCGCTCTTCTTTCATCGAATTCCGTCTGTTGCGGGCTCTATCTACTTCAGCAATGGTCCTTTCTTCCTTCCACAGAGGCCACTTGATAAGTGGTATAGACACCTGAATAAGCTCGACTGCTGACAAGCAGCATAACTCACTAGATGAGTCCACTCAATCACTCGATCACTCCGTGCCCCACGATCAAATCAAATTGTAATCTCACACCTTAGAGGCAAGGGCGGGGGAGCAACTAATTGCTTCCAGGCGTCCAAGACAAGTTACAAGTCATAAGGCAAGCGGCATAATTACATATATAAATAATTGACCATAAACCAATAAGTCTGAATCCAGGAATTGATTGATTTCCAAGCAAGCCCGTGAATGCTCTAAGTTAAAGCAGGTAATGGATCCGATCTCTATCTAAAGGTTCTTCATTAATACGTAATGTATGTCAGGTGGTGTGAGTTAGTAACAGTAACTTAAACGAAAGTGAATAAATCCTTTTGGCAAAAGGTAATACAACTGGTCCTGTACCAAGTAAGAATATTGAAGCAAGTGTAATCAAACGCTGGGGTGAATGCAGCTGTCTCGCTCGAATGCCCAAAGTGCTCTATGTTGAAGCCCATCCATCCGTCCGTATTAACAAAGCATGAATTCCTGGTTTAAGAATAAAGACGAGGTAGGCTGCTGAGTAAAGGTTCTAAAAGTGCCTGCCTACCCAAGCACGTACAAGGCTTCCCTTCCCTAAGTGTAGTCAGTCAAAAGGGTGGTTAACATGAAAGGTTGGTAGCAGTAGTAAGTAAAGTATCTAAAAGGTGGATATCTCGTAAGAGTCAAGGTTTCTGCCGTACCCTCCCCTCCTATTCCTGGCCTGGCTGAAGCAAGTGTTGGGGGCAAGCAGCACTTCCTCCACGCCATGCATAAACAAAGGTTGGATGAAGGCAAGTATAAAGAGTCTGGTGGAACAGGTGTAGTATGCACTTAAGTAAAGGGAAGATAGCTAGGGTAAAGGTTGAATGCTGCGCCGACCCAAGCGTGTAAGATATTCAAAGTAAGGAGTAAATCCAAGCAGTGAGTTCCTTCCCACGATCCCACTTCCTGTGCCACCCACCCCACTATTCAAGCAAGCAAGCGCTTCCTTCCATCCAAGATCGTCTGGCTGTAGTTCATGCATATAATCGGGCAGTCGTAAGTGAAACCGATAAAAGACCATGTGAATCTAATAAGTTCTGTAGTTCCTCAAATAAAGAAGGGAGTTCCGAGGATCCAACGGCCGGCTGGCTGTCTATCCAACATAAAGAAATGGGGATCTAAAGGTAATACCGGTCTAAGTGCAGTAGCCACTAAGCATTCATGAAAGTGGTATAGGGAGAAGGCAGGTCTAGGTCTTCAGGTGGGTAAATAGTTTGGAAACAAGGGAAGGTAGGAGGGGGTTAATATCCTAGTGCCTACCCTCCTCTGATTCCTGGCTGAAGCAAGAGGTTTGGGCATCAGTAAGTGGGGTAAGTGAGATATGAAATAGAGGTTGGTAAAGAAGGTGGGTTGGTAGAGTAGGTAAACACTTAAGTTCAGGCAAGCAAGTAGGGATCTAAAGGTACTAGCAAAGCTGTAAGAATTAATCAATCATATCTGGCTGGCCAAGTTCAGCCCGGCCGGAACAATAGCAATAGTGCCGTACCCACCATTTATGAAGCAAGTGGTTGTTTTGGAAGCCCTTCCTTCAAATGCTCAAAGTTTCAGTGAGCCTATGGAAGTCAAATAGTAAAGGTGGTAGCAAAAGTGGAACTAAAATAATAGAGTAGGCATCTAAAGGTCCTATGCAGTCTTAATTAATCAAGCGTATCAGGGGTTTCAGCCCGGCCCAAGAAGATCAATAGTGCCTACCCACTCTACTAAGATTGCTAAAGCAAGTGGTTTGGAAGCACGTCCAATTACTCACTAAGTGTTGTAAGTAAAGAGAAGGGTGGTTATTGGTTGGTAGCACGGTCGCACGTGAAGTAAAGGCAATAAGTAGGGTAAAGGTAATAGAATGCTGTGCCCACCCACCCAAGCGTTAAGATATTCTAAGTAAGGCAGTAGTCAATCAAACAGGGCAGTTTCTTTCCACGCACGATCCCTCCCACAACTGGTTGTTCCTATGCGCCACTTCCATTCATCGTGTAGGCTGAACCATTCCCTCCCTAAAGGAAGGGCTGTATAGTGGAACTTGAAGTTAAGTGTCTAGGCCTGACCCTTAAAAAAGTAAATTGCTCAAAGCTATGAGTAAAAAGAAAGGTATGCGTATAGGGGTCCTAACTAAAAGGTCTGTCTGTAAAAGCACCCACCCCTTTATCGAGCACGTGCCCCAAGGTTCTGGCTTCGTGAGAAGATCCAAGGCGTGAAAAGAGAATGAAAAGTGAATAAAGAAGATTCCTAATGGGAGGTGGGTTCTAAAGAAGATCCAAAAGAAGGCTTCGTGAGAAGATCTCCATCTATCTGAAACTGTTACCCGGTTTGGAGGGGGTGGGTCATAACTAATACAAAAAACAAGTAAATAAAGAAGATACGGGGCATAATCAAAAGGGTGCTTCCTAAAGAAGATAAAAAAGAAGGGTTTGAACGCTCGACCATAGGGGAGAGGAGCGTTTAGCTCTCTATTTATCCGAAATAGAGGAGCGAAGCCGCTTGTCCAAGTTACTTATTGATGAGGGGGGGGCAAGGTCGTCGTGGAGATTACAGAATCTCCACTAATGATGCGGAACTTCTTCATGGGCTAACAAAGGAATGACTAACCTATCGAATGAACTATCAGTATTCATTTATTACTTTATAGTTCATAGATTTAAATTCCGATTAGTCCCACTTAAGTGAATTGGCTTTCCCCCACTGACTTGCTTATTTATAGAATTGATATACTGATTTGTTTACTCATAGTTGAATTGCTATACTGATGATTGGTTTATTCATGGAATTGCTCTGTGGACTTGCTTATTTAGTGAATTGGTTTATTGGTTTCACTAGTATATTGATTTAGTGATTTCATGAACTATTTATAGATGGAGCAAAGAGTAAATATTAGTATTGGCAATGGATTGGAATTTATTGATTCTTGGCATTCACATGACTTTCAATTCGAGGGAACAGATAGAAACAAAAGATACTTTCACCTTCATGGCTACGGCTGGGGTCTAACTAAAGACCACCTTCTCCTCCACAGCTCGCGCACACCACACCAGGGCAATACCGGTAATAGTTTCTACAGTAAGGGACCCTAATAAGGGAACAAAGAGCTTTACTGCTATTGCAATGGTAACCTGGACGGCTATCACCTTCTGCACCTTAGCTGCCACAACAAGAAGGGTCGCCTTGACGACAGCTGTCACCTAAAGAATAGGTCTGTTTACTATCAATAGAACTCCCACCACATGGAGGTTTATCACTTTCGGATGCTCTAAAAAGAGATACCCCGTCTATCCCCATATAATTAGATACTATATGGCACCGACACGCCCTGCGAAGAAATCGTAATATAATAGATCTGTAAGCCCTCACAGGCGGTAAGGGGGAATGCACCCTACATATTGTCACGTTCCACGTCGAGGTAAGGCTTAGCTACAACCAGTCACCAGACGTTATTACCGACAAGCAGGCTTTTTACCGCTTCGGGGGTACCTTCCCTGTGGTCATATGAGAATCCCTTAGAGGTCAGGGGGACTACCCGTTTTCTACTGGTAGATTAAGAGTTCTGCGCCTAAGCCGAGGCGTAAAGCAAGAAATCACAGGCAAAGAATCACAGGTAATAATCATAGTTCGCTTGTGGTTGGAAGAGCTCAAAGTAAGCAAGTAAGGCTGAACGGGGTATTAATCTCGGTCAACTGGGTTTGGATCTGTACCTGGGACTGACAGCCTTGCAACGAAATCCGCTGCTGTTGGTGGGTCGACCTTAACTGCCGAATCGGTGGTTAAATTGTGTTTTCCTCCTCTATAGCTGGTTCTTATACCAGGTAAAATGGGGCGGATTCGGGGTCAATTACTACCTTAGCTGCTGCTACCTCTACTAGCGCTTTTGCTTGGGCAATTTAATAAATGGGATCTGCATTTGTACGTGGTGCTGCTTGCTTCTTTGTCTCTTATTATTATGAATCAATGGGTTATGGGTCATCAAGGTAAACTGGGTAAACTCCAACCGGTGCTGGCTGTGCATCCGTATCTGCACAAGGTGATGGGTTTATAACTGCATATGCATCTGCAAGTGGCTGTGCTCCTTTCTTTGCTACTACCTATTATGGCTCTAGGACTAGGTCTGGAATTGGTGGTTCCGTTTTTGATGCCTTTGCCCTGGGAGACTCTGGAACTTAATCTTTCACTGAAATAGGCTCTGCCAGTGGGGGACTGCTACCGAATCTGTTCGATCTATAACTGGTGAGGATGCAGGTGGTGCTACTTAGTAAATGAGGTAAACTTCCTACGCTGACCAAAGTATAGCTGCTGGTCTAGTCAAGAGAGTCCAGCACTTAACAAATAGGTATGATGGTTGACCGATCGAAACGACGCCTTTCATCGCATCATCATAGAGCTCATCATTAACGGGAAACAAAATCCATCCGGTACACGCTTGGTAGCCCAACCTTTTACACCGTATAATACCAGCTTTCTCTTCCGAATGTCCGTACCCACTAACTCCATGATAAACCTGAAGGATCGGTAAATGCTCCGGCTACTTATGGGTCCCGATCTCAATATACTGTGGGTTCCGGGTCAAATACTGCTGCCTTAACCCGGTCAATAACTAATAAGTGTTCGGCACCTTTCGTAATTTAGTGAGAAATGCAAGTCGATTCGTCTTTTCCAGCCGAATACCAAATGGAAGCAAAGGGTTGTTTGTTAAGTGTCTTTATTGGTCCGAGCTGATTGGTCCGAGATATTTTATTTGGTCAGGGATGCACATATATAGTATCAACCTTATCTTACTATCTATACTACTAGCTTTGCCTTTGCTCCCATCTCTTCCTCTGATGCCTATGTATGGATCCCTACCTAGTCGGTCTACTCCCACTCACTCCATGTTCCTATGCCTTTACCTTTGGCTCAGCTGCTGCTAACTTTGCACCTCACCTCTTCGAGGTTCGTGAGGACCTGATGATGGCTATCGATCTGTTTCTTAAAGTCATGCCCCCAACACCCGCTTCTCTCGCCTTTTCTATCTTTACCCCGGGGGACTAGCCTTGCAATTGATGCTGCTATCTTATGTCTCTAGGGATGGGAGCAATGAATATCGATCCGGAAATGGAACTACTGGTTTTCAAAATGAAATTGCCTTTGACCCGGCTGCGGGGTAAACTGCTGCTACCTATACCGCTGATACCGCTGATGGTATTGCTCACTTTGGATCTGCAATTGAGAGTTCTGGATAAATAGGTGAAATCAGTGAAGCTACTTCTTCGAAGAGCAAAGGGTGCATCGTATAATCAGACAAATGCGCTTTTATTGGGAGAATGAGAGCAGCACTCACTATAGTACATAAACTTTGCTCACTATAGGAAGTATAGGATCAGACTATAGGATCGTACTTTTCGTACTATAGCTTAGAACTTTGGGAAACGAATCGTGGGAAAATACCCGAATGAATAATCCACCTTTGTGGGAGGAAAGTAGCGATAAAGCGCATTTTAATGGCCATTGTAGAGCTTTATTTAGCTTGGTTCAAGGTAACCTATGGTTCTTAATAAAGCGCTTCAACTGCTTCTTTGACTTTCGTTCTTTCCCTTCTTCTAGCCCTATCCATAGTTTATGTAGTTCCTGCCTTTGCCCTAGCCTGCCTCTAGTTCTAACCCTGTCCTAGCCTGTCTTCTGCCTATTCTTTTCCTTCTATCCCTACTACCTTTATAGATATAAAGTAAAGGCCCCCGCGGCAGCCAATCGCGATCTATAAGTAAGTGGTGTAGAGACAAAAGCTTTATAAGAACCCCAAACGACCAATCTATGCTCTTCGGGGTATAACCGAGGATGAACTACTCGGAAACCCCCCGAAAATTGATAGTTGGCGAGGTTCAGTGGCTTGGTTCAGTGGCTTGGTTTAGTGAGGGCTAGTTGGCTGCTGGATCAAGGTAGCTTGCTTGTCTGGCTGACTTATCTAGCGTTGGCTGGTGGGTCACTACAACTAGATTCCCGGTGGTGCTCCTGATTCTAAGTCAACTGGATAAATAACTGGGACTGGAACCGGGCGAAGGAATACTACCCCTACTACCTCTGCTTCTCCTGCAACTAGTGTTGCTTCCCTTGTCCTTGGTGGTGCTGGGTAAACTTGTTGGCTTTTAGTAAGGTGATCGCCGAGGTTATTTAGGAGGGTCAATCTAATTTTAGTAAGGTGATCGCCGAGTGTAGTTAAGACCTAAAAATGGGACTATAAAGTATATATGGAAGGGATGTTGCTGGCCCAGGAACTGGTGGATGGACTTTCCTCAAGCTTCAGTACCGCCCTACTAGCGGGGATAACCTCCCTCTTTCTATAGGTCTTCCCCAGGTCTTGGCTGCGGTGATATGTTTCCTCGCTTTATTGCTGATGATGGTTGAAGAGAGAGAGTAAAGATGCGGTCTTCCTTGTATGTACGGCTTTGCCTTCCTTCCATCTGCCCAGAAATAACATCTATTAGTAGGGTGAGCACTCCCCGCTCCCGCTCGTACTAAGGGAAGGGAATAGATCGTTCATGAGGCAGTGTGAAGCGTACTCTCCCTAGCGTACTCTCTTCATGGCCAGAAAGAAAATAGATTCCTTTACTTGCCTAACTCATTCCTTTCCTTAGCGGAATTACGTAAGTAGAAACATGCGATAACTGGGACTAGCGATAACAACGAAAAGCAGTAGGCACGGCTAGGCACGGCTAGGCACGGCTGATACTTCATGGCCAGACATAAAATATATCTATCCATTACCGCTACTGAATGCGACTGCTCCTCATGTCCAGACATAAAATCTATATATTCATGAGGCAAGCCCCACCCAACCCGCACTTAGGCAAGCTCTTAGGCGAGTAACAACCCCTGGAGTAACAACCCATAGCCTAACACTAAGGGTGATTGGTCCTTCGGTCCTAACCCAACCCGCACTTAGGCAAGCTCTTAGGCGAGTAACAACCCATGAAGTCATAAGGCAAGTCATGAGGCAAGTACTCGAACTGGGACTAGCGATAAGACGATCTGTCCACTGATGATCTGTCCACTAATGACTGGTTCTAATGGCCAGAAAGAAAATATCCATTAGTGGGTTAGTAGGGAGGGCGGGATTAAAGTAAGTTTTCAAAGAAAGATTTTGGGGCTTATCTAAAGCGTTCGTTCGAGTCGTTTTATATACCTCTTTCTTCAGTCTCTTAGAATCTCTTGATCTCTTCCTCGCCTCTGCCGGAATACTCATCAGTTGGACCGCCTCACCTCAAACTATGTTGTCTGTTTCCTTCCCGTCCGGTGGACCGCCTCACCTCAAACGATGTATCAAGTGTCCAGTGGATCGCCCCACCCCTGAAAGATGTTTCCAATCAATCGAATCGAATCAATCGAATCAATCGCTCCTCATCCATCGGTGACCTCACACACACTCGGGATGTGGTATGTTTTGGCGTATATAGACTTCACGTCTTCGGTATAGGGTTCTTCGAGGGTATAGGTTCTTCGTTTATTGTCGATCAGAGGGACTGTCACATTGTGGGTATCGGTGGCCCTGGTATACGTGTTGTCGGGCGTAAAACGGGGACTGGGCCTTTGGGACCGCCTTTCTCGTAGGATGTTTCAGTTGGGAACGCAATTCTCGTAGGATGTGGCATTTGTTGTTGGGAACGCCTCTCTCCAGAAGACTCATCAGCTGCCTTTGGCCGCTCCTCCTGGCCAGCTTCATTAGCAGCCTAATCATTTCTCAATAATTGATAAATCAAATCAGTTAAGTGGAACTAAATCTAAATGCTCGTAAGTTTCAACCATGTATTCTTTCTGTCTCTAGTGGAGTAGCCCAGGCCATCCAATCCCGGTATCAAATCCAAGTATTCAACGCGAGCATCCCAGCCAAGCGGAGCAGCCGAGTATCCCAGTCGAGTAGCCCCGTGCATGAGCTCAACCGAGTAGCCCCGCCGAGCCAATGAATCTATCCTGCTGCCAAACATAAAAGTGATTAATTGGTTGGAATGGCCCTATAAGTTATATATGATTAGCTATGACCTGCTGGCTATGACTAGCTGATCCTTCCTTCTCTCTTGGGTTAGTCTCAATCCATCCGTCCGTCAAGCATTGCTGCACTGCCCTGACCAGAGTTGTAGCTTATATGAGTATAGGTTCGATGAATAGAGCAACATTAGGTGCATTGTCAGTAACAAATCATCCATCAAATCGAGTACCTCCTGTACGGTGTTGCTTCAGATGGTATCCATGAGCGGATCCACTTGAATAAGGCCCCCCGAAAAGGTATAGGTGCGGAATTTGCATTATTATATATGAGATTATTAAAAATATGAGATTATTAGTATGCCAACATATTAAACCTTCCGAAGGAAAGAGGTCTCACTAGAGTAATGTTTGATAGTTGCCAATTAATTAATGTGCAAAGTATTGAATATTTAGTGGGGGTGCAGGATCCATTAGTGAACCTTTAATCACATTCATTTAAGCTAACAGAACTTAAAGCACGCACAGTAAATACAATAATGTAAACATCATTCAGATACATCACAAGCACATAAACATGAGCAGAACAATCTTCCATACCTCATTTTGAGAGATCCGAGGAACAACATACCCCTTCCCCCTTACACTCTTAGTGATACCTTAGTGAGACAAGGTCCTTCTCCTTAAGAGGGCAGGTCCAACAACAATCAATTTGATCATATTCTCCATATGGTGTGGGAGCATTAGCCTAATTGTATCAATAGTATTGTATCAATACTGGTAAGTAATCTGAATATGTGGCACTGCCACACTGGTTACTTCTACCTGCATCACACTTACCGATACCGAACAATAGTCCTGCCTAGGCTGGATGGAAGGAGGAAGGAATGCGCCAGCATTACATATGTTAATTCGCAACCAGTGGTGTAAGTGTACCAATTACCCTAACAACTTCTCCATGCATGAGACAAGGTGCAACAATATGAATAAAGAGAAGTCCCCTTGTAAACCATACCCTATAGAGAGGTGTGTAGTATCCCATTTCCCTGAACGAAATACACTTAGATCCGCAAGGACTACTGGTGGCTTTTGGGACACCTACCCTATTACAATGATGGCCTCAGGTTCTTCGGTCGGGCACCACCATGTTTTTTGGTTGGATCAGATGACACAACTTCTTCCAATTCAATGTTGTTGCTCAATGAAACCTTTCGAAAATAGGATAAGACATCGGAAAACCCTCCTACTAACTAACCTGCAGATCTCATAGCAGGTGGGCACCTACTACCTACTACAACCTATTACTATAGGATATCGCCATGGAGACGTTTAACTTGTCCTTGTTAGTAGGGCTAGTACTACTACTACTTGGAAGCTAATAATAGTCTATATTACTAATAGATCGATAGGTAAGTGTGAAAATTAATGCTCTTACTAACAGATATTGGTTCTATTGGTTCAACCTAAGTCAAGTAGTAAGTGTTGAGAGACTCGCCTATAATAAAACTAGATCGCATCTAGACGTTTTCACATACGATGCCATGGAGACGTTTCACTTTTACCCATTGTAAATTCCATCAAAAAAAGAAAATAATCACTTTGGTAGGTGTGATACTTATACCCATTCCAAAAACAACCAGTTGAATTCATGTTCGGTTGGTTGGACCAGAAGATGAAAACTTCATCTAATTAATTTGATGTTGTTGATCAATGAAACCTAACGGAACACAGATTATGAGGTTCAACCGAATTCCGAGCTTATAGGGGCAGCACTATCCATAGGGGCATCACCATGAGGTTTCAAAACCGATATGTATAGTCACCTTCTCCAAGGTTTCACTTTTCGCATTAAGATTGGTTTCCATTGAACTACCAGTGATTGATCCAATGGGAATCAACAGGGGGGAAATAATAAAAATAACGAGATCGCATCTCTACGTTGAACTTGTCCCCATTTGAGAGGTGTGATCCTCCTTAATTAGCACATTACCTAAGTACACCACTTGGAAGAGCAAATCTCCCCACCAATTGAATAGGTGTGATCCTTAACACCTATGCGCTGCTATGAATAAGTCCCTTCTTCCTTAGTTCAAATTATGCTGCTAGAAGAGCAGAGTTGGGAATATAATCCCCTTGGTAGCTGCTCTAACCCGCTATCAATATAAAATCCCTAGGCTATAAGTGTAAGAACTACTTTTCTACTATAGTTAGTTAGTTTTTCCGTAAGCTATTACTACCCTACTTACTTGCTTGTACCTACTGCTCCTATAGTAGTAGTGGATCCAACGGGGAATCAACAAGTGTAACAAGAAATAAAGACTATACCAATACTATACTATGTTGCATCTCTACGTTCAACTTTTCCATTTTAGGTGGTTGGGAATTCCAACAAAACAATAAGTATGCCAATAGTAAGTAAGTAAAGTAAGTGCCCAGGAAGTCTTTGCTAGCTGGTAAGCTAATACCAGTGTCTCATCCACATTGTTGTCAGAATTTAAGATAGTCCCTAGTCTATGTATGATACTAGAATACGTTTCACTTGTTTCTTAGTTCAGCAAATTCCATATTTATTTGGAGCACTGCAGGAACAACATACCAACCAACTACTGCTAGGTAGGTCTCTATTACTTGCCTTTAGTCCAACTACTAGCCTTAGTAGAGTAAGTCCCATGTTCTATAACCTTAAAAAACCTTTTTACATTAAACCTTATTAATTCTTTCTATGCTTTAGGTTTTAACATACGAGACTCGTATCTCTACGTCCTTGCCTGAGACTCGCATCGAGACGTCCTTGCCAACATAGAATATTGGAATCTATATAATAGAGGTAGGTGTAGTATCCCCCCTAATCTAAATTGGATGGGTTCGATTAATCCTCATTGGGGCAATAAAATGGATTTTCTTATTACTTACTGGAACACGCCTCTCCATGAAGTTTACCTATGAGAGGCAGGATATGCCGTCGATTTAGGCTCAACAAAGCACCAGAAGACATTATTTATATCCATACTTGCCATATTTGGTTACACTTGGTTACACATATGGAATCCATTTTTGTTTGGTTGGGGATGGGACGACATTCACATGGCTATAGAAAAAGGTGAGTTCCCATAGTTTACACCTGAAGATATTACGTATTATACTAGCATCTATACGTTGACCTTTTCCAATGGGCACCACCTAATCCACCTAAGAGAGATAGTTTGACTCACTCACATATTTACGTGATACTCGCATATCTAGCTAGTAGTACTTACTGTACTTACTGTATGGGCTTACCCGTGCCAGTTGTCATTGTCAGAAGGTGGTAAGCTACGATAGCCATTCACATTCACATACCACCAGTAAGTGCCAGGAGATCATTCATTATGATGTTTATACAACCAACAGTTGATCCCACCACGTGGAGATGCCGGTACTCAATGCTGGTACTCCAT
>Ga0224573_1000058_pt1 | contig 14892 bp, 19 predicted proteins | sample CRU1metagenome_FD_189088 | JGI IMG/M metagenome (GOLD analysis project Ga0224573, IMG submission 189088) | Spruce roots microbial communities from Bohemian Forest, Czech Republic - CRU1 | ecosystem: Host-associated > Plants > Roots > Unclassified | place: Czech Republic: South Bohemian Region... | reverse complement strand
ACTTACGCTATGCTCTTTGAGGGGAAGGGGATGACCTTACCTGAGCTATGCGCAGGCTTTTAGGGGATGAAATAAATATAGGGGATGACCTTGAATAGTGAATAGTTCCTCTCCCTTTGGAGCTGCTCCTCGAGAATAGGTCCCATCCTTATCATGATTGGCCCAATCATGAGAGAAATATCATGACATGATCGGGTCGACCCCGATCATGAGTTAATAGGAAATCGGAAACGTACATTGCTATTCTAGCTGAAATACCTGGAATAATCATACCACTTCTACTAGGAGTAGCCTTCTTAGTGTTAGCCGAACGTAAAGTAATGGCTCTCGTGCAACGTCGGAAGGGTCCTAATGTAGTTGGATCGTTCGGATTGTTACAACCTTTAGCAGATGGTTTGAAATTAGCTATGAAAGAACCTATTTCACCAAGTAGTGCTAATTTATCTCTCTCTAGAATGGCTCCAGTGGTTACATCTATGCTAAGTTTGGTTGCTCGGGCCGTTGTACCTTTTGATCATGGTATGGTATCGCCAGATTCGGACATAGGTATACTTTATCTGTCTGCCATATCTTCGCTAGGTGTTTATGGAATTATAATAGCAGGTTGGTCCAGTAATTAGGGGGGCGGCCGTTCGGTCGCCTATGATACTAGGGCCGATGGGTCAAAAATTGGTTCGTGCCGCAGGTGCTGAACGATCCACTCTACACAGGTGTGGGCGGGCTGCTGGCTAGGGGCCCATTCACGAAACCTCAGTATAACTCTCATTTCATTCGATCCCAATATGGAACCATTCACTCTTCCGGGATCAATCACTAAGTGGAAGTCAGTAATAATATATATATCTGTTTATCTACCTCAGTAAGATGGATAAGGAAAGACGTTGGGAAGGAGGGAGTCTGTCTATATGCATGCGAATCCGTAAATATGAAGAGCATGCCGCAAAAGTATGATGTCCGGTCCGTCCTTCCTTTCCGGGACACAAAGAGAAGTACCTAGCCCATCATGGTGAACCTCTCCTTGCGATCGGGATGAGGTAGGTGCCTCCCAGCCGGCGGATCGAATCGGAGTTTCCTCAGGTAGCCACCGACCTACAGTTATCCCCACCCAAACTCCCGTGCTTGGTGGAGAAGAAGCGAACAAAGGTACGCTCGCTGTCTCCTCTGCCGCGGACTGGGATTGCTCGCCAGCTGGGTCAGATCGGAGCAACATTGTATGGAAACATATTACCCATATTATTCCTATTGGGGACAAGGGACGGAACGACCTCTCGATCTACTGCAGCCCAGGACGTCGTCTAGCCCGTCTTGTTGCATTTACTCACCCACAGGACGTTGTCTGGGCCAGCCAAGAGCCATAGTGAGTTGCTGTTCCCGTTTCCATAGGTTGTGATTTAGATTGTTGTTGTTGATACCGGCAAGACCCAGCCAGATGATATATCGTCTGCTGGTTGGTAGTGGGAGGACTCTTAGTACCCGCATACCCGAAAGGAGTGAGGGTGGGCGCTAGTCCGAACAAACAATCATTTTGTTCCTTGCTCTCTCTTAGCAGCGGGAAATGAGTCTATATATCTGCCTAGCTTTGGTAGGTAGATTTTCCCCGACGCAATCCACAAACTCAAATTCCATCCCATCCTTGGTGGATAAGTCCGACGACTCAGCAGTGCGGAATGGAGTTTCTCGTGGATCTTCGGATCTATCTATAGTTCCGGGGGAAGGGATACATACATACCAAAAGGTTCGAACAGAATTCGTGTTCAGAATTTGTTACGGCAACGTAGATCGATCTATACCCTGGACAGTTTAGGGATAACCTTCGCTTCGCTATGCTAAATTCTATAACTATAGATCGTAGTTGGCAGAATTTGTGCCACTTACTCATATTTCTTCCCCTCTCCCTCACCCAAGGGATTGGGTTTCGCGTTCAAACCCTCACCCGCAAGACAGAAAAGAGAATGAGAAATTAGAGCTCGTACAATCAATCACTTATTTCCTCGGCGAAACAGCCACTGATTATTTAACAAAGTGGGTAGAGGTCTAAGTGGAGATGGGGAGGCTACGATCTGCCGATCTCCTACCTGAGAATCTCCACTAATTGAACGATCGAAACGACGAAGTGATCTAGCTCCTACCAAGTGCGAGGGTGCATCGTATAATAAGAGCATTAGCATTTCCTCTCTGAATCTAGATACTCAAATGATCAATTTCTAGTTCATTGTAGTAGTCTATATTCTCCCCTTTTCCCTTACCATGAGAGACTGTCCAGCTTTACCCGAAACACGTGTGTTATATTCTCGCTGAAGCACACAGCTCCCCACCAATGCTTCCACCCCTGTCACCTTGTTAACGGAGCCCCAACGCGATGAATCAGATGATCCAATCCAGCTAATGTTCTCATATCGGCCATAGGAATTCAATTTAAGTAGCCGGTATGCAGTAACAACTCGAGATCTCACTACGGAATTTGGGTTGTTTTCCCCTATATGGAATTTCCCATGCTGCAACAACCAATCAGAGAGAAACACATAGCCTGCAACAACGGGAAAACGCACACTCCCGACGAAAGGATGCTTTATTATATCCCCCCGGTAACCGTCTTTCTCCCATAGGTGCTAAATGAAATAGGTAAGGGTGCTTAGGGTTACCCATTGAAACGCCCAAAAGTGTGTATAGTTTACCGGGTAGTATAACCAAAGGCAAAGGCTTCTTCGGCTGCACCAGTCGCATGGGCAAAAGAATTGATAGCAGTCCCATCGCTAACATCCCTTCCTATTCCTCCCTTTGCCCAGTCAAAGATCCAGCCAGTGCATATCGAGATACAAATCCAGTGCTTCTGCTACGGTGGTTGATCCACCAGCTTAAGCAGTTGAACCAGAGCTAGTCGTTGAAGGCCCAGCTTCCCTTCGCTTGGTTCTATATCCAGTGTCGGAGTCCATAGTTTCAACCGCGGTTGATCCATCATTTGAAGCAAGACCCTATAAGTTTAAGCTTTTGACCTTGAACCAGACCTTGAACCAATTGATCGAGCGGATGAACCAGCAGCAAAGCCCGCAGTAAAGGCAAAGGCGGGTAGAGCCGCAAAGACACAGGCAGTTTACCAAGTCGATTCGCCAAAAGCAACACCCATCGTTTCATAAGCAGGGGTGGGGGCATCCCTTAGGATAGTTCCATATCGAGATAAAAACTCAGTCGCAAAGTAAGCTAGAGCGGAGGTAGCTAGAGCATTTGTTTACCTAGAACTAGTGAATATAACCATTGATCTAGTCGAAGTAAAGGCAGTAGTCTCACCCCCATAGGCAGGAGCAGATTCACCCGCAGTTCGAAACCAAGATCGAGAGCTGGTAGCCGGGAAAGGGCAAAGGCCATCTGGTTCTCAAACATACTCTTCTGCTGATGGTTATGGGTATGGGCCCAAACGAAGGGATGCTAGGACTGGGACGTGTAGTTTCTTGGCACTAGAATCAGAACGAATGAATTACGAGTAAACTGCTGGACGATATGGCGGTATAAAAGCTGTGACAGGGATAGACGCTGGTTAAGTCGCTTCTATTACTGAAATTGGCTATCGAAGAAAGGATGCCACCTATAAAGCCTCCGCTGACGGTGGTTCTTTAACCGGGTATACTCCAACTGGTCAGTCTCTATCTCGATCTCCTATAGGGTATGGAACTGAAACTGCTTCAGCTGGTGGATCAATAACTATTGGCTCTAAAGCTTGCACATTGACTGCTTCAAGGCCATCAACTAGGGCATAGTAGGCATAGGTGCCATAGGTATAGGCAGTAGTTTCACCATCAGTGTTAGAGGAGCAAGCATTAGAGGCTACGGCATAGGCAGGTGCCGGGGTGGTAGGAGGAAAGGCAAAGGCATTTGAATCTGTCCTAGCTTCCATTCGTCCAGTTCCAGATCCCGCGGGATAATCTGTTCCAAGACCATTAGATTCGGACCCCGTTTCACCTGTTTACCGTATAAAAAGTAGTTGAACCGGTTGACCTATCAGAAGCAGCGGTTCCAATAGCATTTGATGACCTTGTTGACTCAAAACCAATACATATGTCTCTGTCCCAAGCTTTGCTTCTGCTTACTTTTCTGCTGGTGCTTCATTGGCATGCATCATCAACCGGATCTGGAACAAGCTATCCTCGACCTGGAATGGATGCAACGGGCTATGGCTCTCCAACGGGTGGAACTGTATATAAATCTGCTGTTGATGCCTTTGTCTTTGTCTTTGCGTCACCCGTCACTCTCTGGGCATGTACATAAAGTCGTAACAGTGCTAGTATTAGTGGGTAGTGCTTAGTTCGAGGAAAATCTTATTTTCTTTACCGGACATTGCCAATATCTCATCGGGCGGTTCAAAATAATGGTTTTTCTTAGTCAAATTGGCATTTCAGAGCATTTCTCTATAGAACAGCCTAGATGCAGTCAATTCACTTTTAGGTTCAGTTACTCCTTCCCACCTTATAACCTCAATACGCATCACCCAATTAGCTGTCATGAGCGTTAGCGATTAAATGGAGAAAGCTCTACTGATCGTGTGCGCAGAGCGCAGAGGACGGTACGGAACTATGTGAGTACTGAGACTGTCAACGGAACGGAACCATGTTCCTCATTCCCCATATACTATGACCTTCCCAATCAACTAAAACCAATATAACCCATATAATATTTAATCCCATCAACTAACTTCATACCCATCAACCTCACCTTGAGGACGTGGGAAGGGGGAAATAAGGGGTGCAGACCCATAGATCCTTTCACCTAGAGGAAGTGGGAAGGGATATACTTTTTACACTTCTCATTAACGCTTTCTGTTCCATCATCAGCATTAGCAATTCACTCGGTACCATATTTCGCTTATGCAGGTTGAACCGAACCAATATGAGTGAGCTGGACTTCCGGTATTTATTTTCCCCTTAATATTAGGACCTTGGGACCTATGGAACCTGGCAGGGAGGGATTAGGACCTGGTCTGGCTTTATGACCTTGGGATTGGCGGGAACATGTCCTCTTGCCGTGGGTATGTCCTTCCATCATTCGCTCGACTTACTGGTTATCGCTTACGCTCATGCTTTACTTATCGCTACCGTAGTAAATGTCACTACTAATGTACTAGCTATAGGACCTGGTGTCCCATGGCCTCTCTATAGACAGGACTAGCTAGAAATTATATTTAAACCTCATTCCCATGCCCTAAGGCCATCGAGAGTTCAATCGAGAGTGAAGCTGTAGTCTTAAGCTGTAGTGTCAGAACTACTAGTTGTAGAGTAAGCTATACCTTCAGTTGTGTCCATCCATAAGGAAGGTATTTTGCTCTATGTCAGCCATGAGCTAAAGCGATGAAATGGGGAAGGGGGAGGGAGATAAGGGGGTTAAATAAAGAATGGTTTGTATTGTTGGATAGAGACTTCATGAGCTAACAACTACATCGAAAGCTAACTACATCGAGTGATAAGAAGGATAACAAGGATAACAAGGAAGTGGGAATGGGAAATAAGGGGTTAATAAAACTAGGGAGAGCCAACCCCGGTTCGACGAACACTCAACGGTACGGGGAACATGGGACGAAGACACCGGGAGAAACGGTACGGTACGGAACCTTGTGACGAGGCCAGTCCCAATCTAATATGAACTTCCTAATCTAAGACCAATCAACTCCCGAAGAAGAGGTGTGGCAACCTCTTCGACTGCGAGGTGCATTGAGGTGAATAGACTTGGTGACCTATGCAGAAGACCTCTGCCTTGGGAACCTCTGCCTCATCAAACTCCTCCTTGGGACATCCTTCTTACTGCCTCCCCCCCTATGAACTAAACTTGACTTCCTTCCTACCCTTTACTTTTTACCTACCTTGACTTCCGAACCTTCCCTTCTCTGTCAGCCATGAGCTCAAGCAATGAAATGGGTAAAGACTGTATGAGGACGGATAAGTGAAGTGTGCGCAGAGCGCAGAGTGCAGGACTATATGGCGCATAGCGCAGAGATAGGACGGTTGCGCATAGCGCATAGTTAATTGACTGGATGCCGAGAGGAGAGCCAGGTGTTGATGCACTCCCGGTACTCAATACAAGAGTCGATCCAGTCGATCCCAGGTTTCAGTGCCAGTCATAGCCCATAGCAGCTAGTCGTTGCTTTAAGATGCCACTCAGAGCCTCTCATTTTACATTGACAGGAGAGGAGTCATAATCATTGCCAGGTTTCATTGCCGGGAGTCTTTGCCAGTCTCTTTGCTAGAAGGTAGGGTCAGCGTAGGGTAAAAGCCATACAGGTCAGGGAGGACAAGAGACCAAGAAACATTCACCGAAAGAGAGGAGGCTAGATAGAGACCCCGGGAGAGGAGTGCAATGAACAAATATCACTATGAAGAGGCGCGTGGAAACATCAAAATGGATAAGCTCATATATAATGCACGTTAACACACACCTTGAAGGGGCTCCAGTGGAGTGGATACGCTATGGATACCATCTGAAGACACTACGTTTGAGGCAGGTACATAGTTTGGGTAGAATAACTGATCTTTCCAAATACTCTCATTCATCATTTTCTTTTAGTGAAATCTCCTTTTTAGGGGATCGCATTGGGGAATCACTCATCGGGCCAATTTCATGGATTCTTTTTCTTAATGAATCATGCCTTTTTAGGGCCGTTCTTTATGAGAGCCGATCAAAGCCAATAGTAGATCCGGGAGGCTGCGTCGATCCAGTAATTGCCTGGAGTCATACAGGTTTCGATCACTCAATTACAGTAATAGCTGGGCTGGGCTACTTGGATCGGAGCAGGAAAGAAGATCGCTTGGAAATACATTCACAAAAACTTATCATTCACGGTTTTTGCCTAATTAAATATATCTTTTTATTGGTCCGAGGCAGAGAATCCCCCTAATCGGAAGCACTAAAAGTGATTTTATATTAATGAAATTTGGCTTTTCTGCAACTTTCTCTATGATTGCGCGGGATTGAGTCAATTGAGGAATCACTTTGGTTTAGGTTACGCGCTACACCGGAAGGACAGACAAGTCACTCCCCACGGACGGCCACCTGCCAGTCAACCCAGGAAGGAACAGTCTAGCATCCCCCATTCTGTAAGCCCGCACCTGCCAACTCATATTAGGAGGGTGGACGCTTCGATAGCAATAAACTTCTTTTATTTATTCACCCGATAGAGCACAGCTGCTTATGGGGTGGGTAGGCCGCTTCGCAAGCAACTGATGATTATTCTGGGGAGGCGAGTTCCTACTAACCCATCTGCCGAGAGGGGCGGGACTACGCACGGACTACAGCACATCTCTTTTGGTGGGGCGATACTACGGACAGTACAGTATGGGAGGAAGGTACGGGACGGGAAGGAACCTTGTGACGAGGACACCGGGAGAGGTGAAACGGTACGGTACGGAACCATGTTCCTCAGTCCCAATAGAATATTTCCCGTTGGGCCATCAACAACTACCAGACCCTTCAACTGACCCTTCAACGGGGTATTACCACTAGACTATTTCCACCTATCAACTATTTCCAATATTACCACTATACTATTTATCTATGAACTTCAACTAAGACCAACCCAATCAACTAACAACACTAAGACCACTAAGAATGCTAATGGTGCATTTTCACGTATATAATGCACGCTGATAAACCCAGATTACATTACAGGCGTTATCCTGATTCCCAGTCCGCATTACACATTCAATCCGACCGCATTCAGTTCAATCACCAGTTGCAATACCCCGTGCCCTGGAAATGATTGTCCATGTGTGACCAGTTCTTGACCAGTGGATCCCCCGTACACAACAGGAAGTTTCGTGCGTGAACAGTTCAGTACGGGAAACCGGATAAGAGTAGTTGTTAGTGCCTGTTTCATTACCACGTGCCCTGTTTGTTAGGTTAGTCTGTGATTTTGTCATTCCCAATAGCGCATAGCACCAAGCCCAGTTGTTCGAAGTTACCTGTTTCGATCCCATGTGCCCAGGAAGGTGGTGGGTAGGTGCACCAAGTCAACAAAACACCCATACAGATTGGATTCTTACACTTATGCTCGCTGGCCGGGAAGGAGGAGCCGACAAAGCGAGGGCACCGAAGAAGTCCAGTCGTTCGAGGAAGGTCAACCATACAGATTTGATTCTTTCACTTATGCTGCTTGCTGGCCGGGAAGGAGGAGCCAACTAATCGGACCGAACAAGTCAAGTCGTTTGAAGGAGGGATGATACGAACCACCCTTACCCTACGACCTACCTTGCCGAACTACCCTTACCTTATGACTCTTGCCTTAGGACCTAGACCCTCAGCCTTACCCTATTACCTAGAACCTCCCAAATCGCCTCCATACTGCCTTGGGAATAGCCCTGGGAAATATGACCAGTTCCATCATGAGCGTTAGCGATTAAATGGGGACAGCTCTAGAGATATTACAACTATCCCACCATACTATTGACAATCGGACCATGACTGCCGGGAAGGGAAGATGGTTTGTTGCTTGGTTCCAATACATCGAGAGCTCACAATTCAACTACTAACAACCCGGGTTCGACGAACACTCAACGGTACGGTACGGGAAAGAAGGTACGGGATTAATAGGGACCTCGTGACGAGGGAGGACACCTAACTGTACGGAACGGAACCTTGTTCCTCAGTCCCAATCTAATATGAACTTCCTAATCTACTACCACTAGACTATAGCTAACAACTACAGCGGCTACAGCGAACAACCGGTAGAGGGGCCAAAGCTCATGGTGTTTCAGTGCGGTTGAATGGGTAAAGCGGACTGAATGGGTAAAGCGGACTGAATGGGTAAAGCGGACTATGCCTTCCCGTGTCTCATACGGGTGGATGCTGTGCCGTGCAGTGCCGTCGCGTACTGTTGGATGTGGCGTGTGGTGATGATGCCTGTTTCCGAACAACTATCCCGGAAGATAGTTATCCGTCCGTTGGCCCGCGCCCCAGCTCAAACTATGTTGTCCGTCCGTCGGCCCGCCTCACCTCCAACTATGTGCTCTATCAAGTGAATCAATCAGTGCCGGTGCGCCCTTCTCTGCCGATGCGGGCAGTTCCGGGTTGAATTCGTACTGAATGTGTACTAGGGAATGCGGCTTGCTAAGCCAACTAAACTAACTAAACTAGCTAATTGGAAGGAACTAACGAAGCTAACAACGGGAGAACTAAGCTAAATAAGCTAAGCAAACTAAGGAAACTATGCGAACTAAGAGCCCACTAAGCGACGAACTAATCCCACTAATCCCACTAACAAAAGCTAATAAGGAATTATAAAATATATAATAACAAACAAAATAAGAAACAAAGAAAGAAACAAAGAGCTAATAAGCTATAGTGCTAGATTTATTATAGGAAAAGAAACTAGCAAAGAAACTAGGAAAAGAAACTACAGCTAAACTATTGCAGAGAGCTAGAGAGCTTAGGAATATATTGCCATTGTTAGTGAGGACTATATGGCGCATAGCGCAGAGATAGGACAGTCTTAGTCCCATGCCTTACTGTCTGAGCTATAGTCCCTTAGAGGTAGGCCCTATGGAACCTGGGAGGGAGGGATTAGGACCTGGTACGTCTTTATGACCATGCCCTAAGGCCAGAGTGAAGCTGTAGTCTTAAGCTGGAGTGGAAGAACTACTTGTTGTACAGTAAGACCTTGAGCCTTAGTCCCACTACTTGCCTTAGAGTCAGGACCATGGCAGCCTTAAGAGACTCTAGTAGTCCATAAGGAAGGTATTTCGCTTGGGTAGCTGTCAGCCATGAGCGTGAGCGCGATTAAATGGGTCAATCTCTACTGTATTAGGACGTGGGAATATGGGAATATCGTTTCTACACTTCCAGCATGAGGCCCTCTTTGGGGGGAGCGGCTCGTATCCTCTCCCTATTGGTCGAGCGGGTTCGTACCTCACACCCTCGCTCCTCTCATTCATCATTTCCTTTTTGTGAAATCTCCTTTTTAGGTGTCACCGGCATTACTACGGCTCATCAGGGCCACTCAATTTGATTTTTCATTACTCAATTTTGGCTTTTCAGATACTTTATCTATATTGAGCGGGATTAATTCAATTGCTTTGAGGTTGGGCGCCTTGCATGCTCTACTACTTGCAAGAGGTCTGGTTGTCAGAGCGGCAAGTGAAAATAGATAGTTGGTTTAATAGACTTGCATAAGTAGGTGTCTGGCTGCAATGAAGTCTGCTGCATGGCCAGAACGTATCTATGCCGATGGCACCATGGTAGAATAGCCAACAAGTTCAACGTCTTTATGCGAGATCGTATATGAACATGACCACATAGTAGGCACCAGACCATCCAGAGTCGTAACCAGGCGGAGTCGTAACCAAGCAAGCAGAGTCTCTGAACCTAAGCGAAGCCGCTTGTCCTTGCTCTCGGAAGAGCAAGCGATGAATCCCTTCCTCAGGCAAGGAAGTTTCTCTATATTTCGCAGGATGCTTTTGCTGGGCAGGGATACTCAACTTTGGATCTTGGGTGGGGTCCTTCAGATGCGAGAAGGAAAGATTAATTGATGGCAGGCAGGATGGCTCGCAGGATGCTGCTAGATTTAGCAATGGATCGATCGGGGCAGGCAACATATTCGCTTTGATTATATCAACAAAAACACTCGCATTTCACATTTGAATCTGCAGAGGCAAGGGTTGGTATTTCTTTGATCAATCAACAGCATAAATAGATCCATAAGTATATAGAGCATAAAACCCAGTAGCATATCCAGTAGCTAAGGGAGCAAAGTAAGCATCAGTAGCATTAGTTTATCCAGCACCACTAGTAGCTTAAAACCCAGCAGCTAAGGCAGTTTACTCAGTAGATTCAGTCGATTCAGGAAGGATGGCTCACCAAGGAGGGCCCCGTGCATTCCCGTCTCCTTCCGTAGCTCGAGCTAACTAAGGTCTCTTTAGATCCCCCAAGCTCGCCTTCGCCCGGAAGCCAGCCAACCATGGCCAATAATTCCCCCCATTCAGAGTCTCTGTCTGTCGCGCCAGCAAACAGTCTTTCTGAATTGGGTCTTAACTTTTACCCCATTGTTCCCCAACGGCTTAGAGAAGTCTATAACATGGGGTCAGATGATCTACACAAATCGTCGAGTTCGGAATGGGATCGGGTGCAAAACGTCGTACAATGGGGGTTCGTTCAGATGAATGCATCCGAGATGGGGGGCCAGCACACATAATGAAAATGAAAGAAGGGGAGCACCATAAGAAGCATCAGACTCAAGGTCGGAATCAGCAGGATCTGAATCCTCAAGCTCTGAATCGGGATCTGAGTCATCAAGCTCTGCCTCAGGAGTTGAATCCTCAAGCTGCTAAAGATCTGAGCCGTCTGAATAAAGAAATCCTCCAGGTCTGTATCATCAATATCTGATGAATAATCCAGGTCTGAACCTATAAATAGATCCGGAAGATCATAAATCTCGAGATCCCAAATAAAGAAAGCGAGAGGGTCGGTCACGCGGTCAAGCAGCTCCAGATCCAGAAAGAGAAAGATCGGGGTTGTTGTTATCAGTCAGTCCACCTCGATCAAGATTGTCGGAATCATGGTCACAGCAGGATCAGGTTCGTCTAGCTCTGTTTTGACTTATATAAAAGGGTTGTTATCCTTCCGAGTCATGCATGCTGCATCTGTTGTAACTTATATCTGGCAAAGCAAAGCTGGTTCTGGCACAGGCCTAACTACTACTATTGGTTCTGCAGGTTCTAGCAAAGGCCAAACGGGATCCGGATCTATAACTGAGCGAAGGGGAACTGGGACATAAAGGGATGTTGGTTCTACTACTACCTGTGCCTCTGCATCTAACGCTTAACCTCCTGCTAGACGTTAATAGGCGGGCGTTAAGTCGAATTGGTGCGTAGTGGATCGGTCAACTTAAACTACTGATGCTGGTGGTGCTTCCCCTCCCCTCCTGAGGAGGAAAGTGCTGACCTGCTCCTGGTTACACCTTTACCTCTGCTGCTCTATCTTTGGTTTATGGACACGTTCACGAAACCGGAAGTCTTTCGATCCCATGCAGTCAATGCCAATGGGTGTGCTTAAGAGCTGGTGGCAATCAAAATCTAAATGACGACTAGTATCGCTCGACTAGTTTCGCTAAAATAGCGGCTATAAAGGACATACTTCTACGGGTACTGACGACTTAGATGAAAGAAAGAAATATTTCCTCACCTTCATTCTTCAGGTGAGCCATTTCCTCTCCCGTTGGTCGAGCTTGCTTGCGCATCCTGTCCTTTTAGTCGAGCCTGCTTGCGCATCCATGCCGTAAACAAAAGCATAAGGTAACCCCTCCTATATCTGCAGTAGTAAGGCAAAGACAAATAGATAGAGTAAAAAAACGGAATATTTCCATAAAAAAAAGAAGGGTAAAAATAGTGCATAGATAAGCGTAACTATAGTGCCCGGCCTCCGGAGTAAACCTAATGGCTTGGCTCATGGCTCCTAAATAAGGCTAAGTCAAAAAGTATGGGGACGAGCCCGGCCTCCGGAGGACACCTTTCCTAATGTAAGTTCGTTTCGTATCGTAAGGTAAAGCTCAACCCGATGACCCGATGGCAGTGTCGTAGGGTAAAGCTCAACCCCATTACCAGTGTACGACTGTGGTGAAGTGCCACTGTGGCAGTGTGCTTAAGTCTCACCGTAATTAATATATAAGGTCATTGGGTGAGTAACGCCTGCTCTTTTCGATAACGTGCGCTTGCCTTGCCCATTACTAAATAGCTTAGTAGTGTCTATTATGTCTAGTGTGAACAGTTATTAATATGTGTTCTAATCCCCGAGTACTGTACGTAAAAGTAAAGCTGAGTAGTGGCTATTAGTGAGAGTCTAAACTGTTCTAAATAAGTATCCTAATCTGTGGTAAGAACGCAAGCTCTTCTGCAATACTAGCCTTAGTCTTAGTAGTGGCTATTATGTAGAGTAAAACCCCAGTGAATATGACTTCCTAATCAGCTAGTACGGTCCGTTATATTAAAGCTTAGTTAGCTCTTCCCACCTTTGACCGGCGCTTGACTGGAAATAAGTTCCTAAAGGAGTGTAAAAGGTGGTTTCATAGTTGAAGTGGAAGGATGAGGGGAAGCATGTTCCTGCGCAAAGAGCAAGGAGCTTCCTGGCAAGCCTGGCAAGAAGTATATGTGGACCTGACTGAACTGAGGGGTAGGTCGTTTTTCAGGGCAGAGGTATAGCGTCTCAGGGGTAGGTCGGGTGAAAGGGCAGAGTAGGTTGGGTGAAAGGGCAGAGGCATAGGGCTCCTTGCGAGGGCAGATGGAGGGCAGTGCGAGGGCAGATGGGGGGCAGAACGCTCCTTTCCTTGTGTCGAAAAATAGAATCTTATTTCGTCTGGTGGGCAACGCCTGCCCCCACCCAAACAGACATATCTATCCGGAAAGCTAATTAAGCCCGCCAAGTAAATGGATTAGTGCCCTTATGAATATGAATGAGAGTCTAGTTCAAGCTCAATACACTTAGTTCAATCATGCCCTATTGCTTTACCACTATCAGATATATTATTTACACTAGTTTTCATAATCAATGATCTTCACAACCCACAACTCGTATTCACAAGCTTGTACATAGTGAAAGAAAGCTGTAACCTTGAATGGGATACAACCTGCCCACCAATGAATGAAAACACAAGACTGAGCTGACTGCTAGGTTTGTGGTGCGTGCTTATTACACGTAGCTGCTTAGATACGCTCTTATAACGTCTTACCTCTTTTTTATAGAGGGAGTGCTAGATTTCTTGATTCACTTTATTGATCGAGGGGCAGTCTCCTTAGAGAGAGGGGCAAGAGCTTATGAGAGGGGGAGCACAACAGAACAGTCTTCTTAGAGGGGTGCACAAAAGAAAAGGATGGAAGCCAACAGACATTTTGACGGGAAGGCATTGATTGGATTTGATTGATACTGCCCCATCTCCAGAATAGGCGTTCCCGCCGGCAACAGGAAACATCTACCCAAATAGAGGCCATACAGAATAATTAGCTCTCTTTCCAATTGATCTTATCTATAATCCCAATAAACTCCCAATCACACGCCCCGATATTAAGTAAATCTCATGTACCGATCATTCCCAGCTTTCAGGAACCAATACTACAACAGTAACCCGCAGTCTCACATTCTACCAATACCCATTCCCGCATCCACGCATTACCCCATTCAGTTCATTCCGCCTTCTGTACGTTTTCAATCCGCATTCATAGCATAGATAGATAGCATAGATAGAGAGAGAGGATAATGAAATGACTCGTATAAAAACAAGCGTGAATCAATTGAAATAGATACCTGCTTGTATGGGTATCTGATGAATGATTCAATAATGCTTATCTCTGATTGGCCCTGTAGGGCTGAGAATCGGTCACCTGGGAAACGGAGGAATTCCGTACGGATACAACTGGATTCTATTACGTTTTTTATACTTCTATTGTCGGTGCTTTCTCGAGTGCCAGCCAGTGCTCTATCGAACAAGTCGAAGCTTGCTTGCCCTACCATTTATTCAGGGGTGGAATGTATGGGTAGGACGTTGCTCACTTCGTAAGGGTAAAAACGTTCCAATTATCATGTCTCGTATGTGCGGATCCGACCCCGGGTTTTGTCCAATTGGCATCGATTTGTTCCAATCCCAATCACTAGGCAGGCATTCGATCACCAATCTATCTCCCTATTTATTGAATAATCGGAACCTTTTGATAATAGTAGGGCTTATTACGGAGTTCCTACTGTGAGGTGCCGAGCCAGCTCAACTACTATAACCAAGAAGCTCATACTCTACTGCCCCCGCTGCTGGCATCCATTCTCAGCGAAAGTAGCCTGCGAAATGCAAACTACCGAGTGAAAGCGAGCTCTATTTCAGGATTCCAGTGTAAGGCAGCTTCAAAAATGAAACCATGGCAAGGTTTTTCACATGTTGTT
>Ga0224573_1000057_pt1 | contig 14922 bp, 15 predicted proteins | sample CRU1metagenome_FD_189088 | JGI IMG/M metagenome (GOLD analysis project Ga0224573, IMG submission 189088) | Spruce roots microbial communities from Bohemian Forest, Czech Republic - CRU1 | ecosystem: Host-associated > Plants > Roots > Unclassified | place: Czech Republic: South Bohemian Region... | reverse complement strand
ACATAGTGTATGACTAGCTCCTGGATGGTCTGAGATGGATTGTAGCATGAGAGATGGTCCATGATGGATATGCACAGTTTACATAGCTTGCTTAGTGGATGCTTGACCTCAGGATGGTGCTGGCTTGGCTTTTTTCCCTTAGGTGTTGGAGATATTCTAGTAGTTTGGTGGACGCCCTTCATTGAGGCCTCGTGGAGGAGCCACTTACTTGGCTTGGAGAGCGCCCTTCAGAGGATGTGGAGCATTTTGCATCATGGAGGAGGGATTCAAACCCTAGTTGGCATGTGGTAGCTTGGTTTCTTGTTTGGAGGATTGGAGATGGCTCGGGGACGCCTGGGGCTTCGACAGTGTTCTTGCAGGGGGTAGTTTACCCAGTAGAGTACCTTGCTTTGGAGGACAAATGGAGTCTGTGGAGGCTCTTGATGGAGTGGTGTGGACTTACCTCTTGGATAATAAGCTAGTTAGAAGGTAAGGGTTCTATATTTCTTCCCCTCTTAAAGCTCTGCGAGTTCGGGAAGATATGGCTGATAAGTCTCCGAGATTTCTTTCCCTCAAGAGCTTTCAATATGTTACGCCTAGCTTTCAATACGTGTAGCCTCAGATTTAATCCCCTCAAGACCTCGCAACTGGTTTATAATGACTCGTATAATGTTGGTAACTAGAGCCAAGGAGATAAGTATAAAGAGGGCATTTAAAAACACACTTGACCAAAGGGTCCGAAGGAGATCGACCGAAAGGGAGATAGAGAGCACTCGACCGACTTTGTCAGGAGGGATAGAGAGAGGGCTCGACTTAACAGGTAAGGAGATTCATCTTTCATGAAGAAGGTTTCCAGGCCAAGGTTATAGCTTTCTTGAACGAAGTGAAAGGAAGGAAAGAAGTACTTAAGATCAAAGAATTTGAAACTTACTTAGTGAACAAAAATAAGTGATGTATCCCGCCAAGGAAAGAAGTACTTAATATATCCTCACCAAACAAAGAGGAAAGCCAAGGCCCCAAGAAAAGAATAAGAAATAAGGCGAGGTTGTGTGGGGCTCTCTATTCTATAAACCCGCTTGCTCATACATGCCAACCAAATGGACGAAGTCGACCTCACCCACTCCACTATTTATCTATATATATGATCATCCATATCCTAACCTTGATTGAATGGGTCACCATTCCCCCAGTGAGACCGATTGAATAGCGCTTGGGCATTCCCCCCAAGCAAGATTGAATGAAAGGCATATATGCAATGGGCGCCTATGCATGGTGTTTTTCCCCGAACATAATCCTCACCCCCCCTCTTATCTTATTTCGTTCGCGCCCACTTGGAAAGGAGAAAGAAGGCAGATAAAGATAATTATTATATGTCATTCTGGTCGAAAAGATTTAAGAAATAGAGACTTATATAGTGAGATCTCTATTTATATATTAGATTCAAGATTGCGGTGCTAAAGAAAGTAAGCAAACCGAAAGGCAAAGTAAGCAAAGAAAGTAAGGCTGCGGGAGGGAAGGAGATGCTTGAGGTAAGGGGATGCGGTAAGAGGATAGCAGTAAGGAAGGGGAAGGGGAAAAGGGCAAGGAAGGGGAAAGGAAGGACCTGCCACAATAACACCTGCCTGGGACTCTCTACCTGCCTCATGAAGCCTAGCTCCCTCATGAAGCTTCTCTTGCCCCATGAAGTGTAGCTATTCATGAATCCCTTCTTCCCGGACCAACCAGGACCTTACGTGCGTGACTTATCAGTCAGGGATTTCTTTCTCCTGCTCAGGTCCTTTTATTTCTTCCTTCCCCTCAAATACTTGACTTCACTTACTTAACGTGAGGTCACTTTCCCTAATAGCTATTTACTTCTTTATGGATGGGGAAAAACCCCCAAGACAATCTCTATGTCGGAATCTATATTCAATCTATTGGATCATTAATCCAGAAGGACCTTGTTAGGTTCGCAACCAAGCATACTATTGAAATAGGCAAGCATTCACCTTAAGTTCTTTTTCGGTATCTTTATAAGTTGTTATGTATGTAATTTGGACTCTTGTAAACATGTATATTATATACGTAACATGCTCTTCGGTGTTGTTCTGGGGAAGTAGGTAGGGTCAAACAGCCAGCATGAGTTCTTGGGTAAAACAGCGGGTTGTATTTCAGCCAGCCAGAAGCCGTGTCCGTGTGGGCTTACTGAGAGACCGTGTCCGTGTGGGGAGTGAAAAAGACCTTCTAGCTCTTATGGGCTTTCTTAGCGATCGGGCATAGGGCTGAGATGAATTCATTGGGTGGGCGGCTAACGGGCTGGGAGGCTTAATACAACCACTTGATTGGGCGGGCATTTCTAGTCTAGGTTGAGGGGGCGGGTTTTCCTCTCCCTCGACAACCGTTCCATTCCAATAGGTCGAATACATAGAGTCGAGTGCTATTAAGTCAAAGTGTCACCTAAGAATATCAGAAGTGAGTTCGATCGAGATTATGTATGTTATACTCCCCCTATCTTTCTACCTCAAAAACGGTTAAGTACGCAGGTCCCTATCGACCCTATTGATGATACAGATTACAAATCAGTTAACGAGAATATTGACATAGAAACACAACTTGATTATGCGATTGTTAATATATTCTGGCTATTTGGCGAGGAAGGAGAAGAACCAATAGACATGGTAATCCCGGAAGGCAGTGGACCCAACAAAACACCAACACCACCCCTTGTGTATTTTGATCATAGTGACATAACCTAAAATCCCATTAATCCAAATCATAGTATACAAAACTGTAGCCAAAGTAAGGAAGCTCAAAATAGCAAGTAGTAGTAGATGCCCACCTATTTGTGGTAAATATTGAGCTAGCAACAGTCCAATTAGTCTCTTTTCAGAAAAAAGTAAAAACCTCATTGTTCAGTCGAGACAAAGAGTATTTGTGTTTATTACAAATTCTAGTACTAAGATGGCTGGAACGCAACTGGGTTCCACACCATGGTTGCCAGAGTTATTGGGAAAGGGAAATGGAGATGCTTATAAAAACTAGTTTTTATATGAAGCAATATGGAGTGCTAAGAATATTGTAACTGCTGAAATGAAATTAGTTGAGTTTCAGACAATGTTGCAAGGTCACGCTCTACAGTGGTATATGAAAGAAACCCTAGCGATTCCCCGACCAAAGGGAGGAACCTTGTATAAGTATTCTTTCTAGAAGTGAAATATGACCTCCTTCATGTTCCACCTATAATGAAATATGACTCTATAATCAAATATGACCTTGTTCCCGGATATGAGGGAGCAATGAAACCCTGCCCGTAGGCCGAGCAAAGCGAGGGGCCAAAGCAGTTCCTCATTGCAGGAAGCTTTGATTGGCGGTCAAATGCTTTTTGTTTTTTCTGCCAATTCGCCATTTTAAAATCTGCCAATCTATGGGGCCGGTTATTGTATATAGAATTGTAGTTGTGACCTCGCCCATGTGCTACCTACTATCTACGTAGCTACGGGTCGATCATCGCTCAGACAGGGCCGACCGAGGGGGGAAACCTATAACACCTACGGGTTTCTTACCGAAACAGATGAAGGGAAGAAAGCGGCTCGCTATACCTCGCTATACTTAGATATCTTGGCTTGAAGAAACTAGATAAGTGTTTTTTCTATAACTGCCATATGACTGAAAGCCAATTGAAGCAATCACCAGAATGAAGCTTTCTTGAGCGAATCATGCTTTCATATCGGATGTGGTATTATATATAATATTTTGAGGATGTCTTTTCTGTTACTCTCCGGCCGGTAAATATGACCTTGTTTCCGGATGTGAAGTGCTATATGACGTGAGGTGCTATATGACCCGCCGAGCGGAGTGAAATATTAAGAAGTACCCTTAAAAAGAACGCAAGGAAGAAAATAGCATTTTTGCTAAGAAAAGAGTGCGTTTCTATACGTCCCGGCACCTACGATATTTGTTCGGCTGGGAAACTTATAATATCCCCACCCCGTAAAAGAACTATAGGTTTCACGATTAGGTTCAACAATGTTTTCCTGCCATATTACCCGCCGGGCGTAGCGAGCAAGGCATGGAAACATTGCAGGGGGTTTCGCCACGGGCAAGCGAAGCGATCTAAAGTGTTTTGCCACAGGCAAGCGCAGCGATCTAGATGAAATAAAAAAGACCTTCCCTAAAGTGTAGCCAATTATTCTCTGCCATGTAACTGAAAGCCGAGCGTAGCGAGGGGCATTTATCACGTAAATAATAGCAGGCTTTATCCGAGAAGTCTGAATCGGGATTAAAGTCTGAACCTGGACTATGAGTTTAGGTATGAACTAGCCCCTAATCCACTAAGCAAGGAAGACAAGCATACCTCCTTAATTCCATCCTGAAAGCCCTATTACACCAACCAGCAAGGGAAACTTGTTTCCTGCTCTTTCATTAGAGTGATTCTGAAATAGTATTCTGTTTATCAACTATTCAGTTATTCTCCAGTATTCTCTTTATAAACTATGAATTCAGAGTAGTGTTGAGAAAGTAAGCATGAAGAACCATGAACACTCACAAGCAATTGAAACGAACACTCAATGAAAGGAACCGGCAAAGATACACTGGAATGAACTTACTCATGAAAAGTGACACAAAAGCAGTCAAGCCAAGCGATTTCATTTCCTACTATCTTTTCTTACGCCCAGCCCGTGCCTGCGCACGCCATGACACGCCATTATATAACTGCCTGTGCGCGCCATATATATATTGAAAAAAAATATACGTATATATACCCCATATTTAGGGGAGCGACAACTACGATTGAACCGGGTTTGACGGGGTATGCACAGAGGAAAGGGCTGCGCTTACCCCCTCAGCTTCGGCACAGTACGCCATGCACAGAGTGTTTTTTCCGGTCAGGTTTTAGACCCATGATTTACCCCCTGATTTTCACCCTCTTTACCTACCGGATCACAGATGAAAACACAACAACACCTGTTACAAGCCTACAGAACTCCTGCGGGCTTCAGCTAACACCCGGGATAAGAGGAATGCTATTGGCTTCAGATCACAGACAGCTTTGATATTCAGAAGCCAGGTCAACCTATGGGTACTCCCCTCAATCGTAGTCCCTAGCTAGCCGTCTTCCCTAGCTATTCCCCTAGTCCAGCTTATCCAGGTTTTAGCCTGGTCAAGTCCCCAAAACGAACTGCAATTGTTGTGGCGGACTCAACCTCTTTCACCCTATTTTGCACTGTGCTTACAGGGATTCTCGGGAGTAGCCCTTAGTCCTTCGGCACTCTTGAGATAGGACCGTACAGACCGTCAGGTCCTCTACCGTAAGTGTTCAGCAAGTTCAATGCCGTTTCAAGTGTCGGATCGGAATGCAGCTTTAGGATGGCCGATCATTGATAGGAAGAAGTGTTGCCTAAAAGGGAAACATAGAGAGAGATAGACCTAAAGTGATCCATGGATCGTAGAGTGCCACGAAACCGTATTCAAGCGTATATATGTGGGTCAGCGAGCGAGTAAATGGAGAACTACGGAACCAATTCAATCATCACAGGTGCTGCGACTTTCACTTTAACTGCTCGCGTGCCTCCACGAACGAATAGGAAGGAGGAAGGATAGGAAGAGCGTGGAACCAGTGAACTAAACGAATCCCTGAACTAAAGATTCCCTCCCTATTGCCTTTGCAAAGAGTTCCAGTCTTGCGACTGTGAAGGAGAAACCAGGCCCATATATATTCGGTTACGCTCTCACGTTCACATTATTCGGCAACTGAGAAGGAACCTGAAATGAGAACGGTCAGTTAGAAACATCAACGAAGAATCCTGCCTTACGAAGCCGCTCTCTCTCGTCAATCATCCATCTCCTTCTCCTCGATACTCGGGTTAATCATCTATCTCTTTCTCCTCGATAAAGGTGAGAAGTGTTTATTGTCTTATAAAGGAAAAGTCCTTTTGCATCCTTTAGCTAGCTACCACCTAGACTAGATATGTGAAAGTGTGTGAGGGAAGTATTCACTCACTCCCCTAACTAAAGTGGGGCCACCCGGTAGATCTATATCCCCATAGCTAGCCCGGTTCGAATTTGTCCCCGTCCCTTATCCCCCTAAGCAAAGGCCGATCCGGCATCTCTTCTTGCCGAGAGTGCCGAAGGAGAATCTTTAGGCCCGCCCCTCCTTTTCCAAGGGGATTTGCCTGTTTATCGCCGGGCGGCCGTCCATGGTCCTTTCTTTCCGGAAGATAGTCCAGTCCTTCTTGTTTGGGCTTTTTGGATGGAAAGTAATAATCTGCATACACTTTCTTCCCCTAAATAAGTACCCCAAAAAAGAGAAGACACAGCTCCATAAACCTTTGATTCCTTAATGGAATTCTTCTATTATTTTCTTTGAAAGATTCTTTATTTCATTTATTTCATCTTCATTAATCTCCATAAATTCATATTAATCCTACCTATGATAGGGCTCTCTTCGAGTAAGATATAAGGTGGGGGCATCTCCCTTATCTCCTTATTTATAAGGTTGATAGGGCCTCTTTCTTTATAGATAGTAAGTAAGATAGGTCTTTGAGGGGGCTAAGTATGAGGGATAACCCTTCTAGCTCAGGTCAAGTTATCACTAGAATAGCGGAACGTTCAGGTAAGGTCCAGTCTCCAAGTGGTGGAAACTCCCTTTATATCTGAGAAAAAAGGAAGGAAGGAAGGACCCTTAGCAGAAGGAAGTTGAGACAATATGTTTCCATACGTGATATCGATTTACTCAAGTTAACACCAAATGAGACTGATTGATCGATCGATGGACTACTTGGTTCGGAGCAGGCACCATGGTTGGGTGGACCAGATTCAGAAAAACTTATAATTCGCGGGTTTTTATTAATAAAATCTCTTATTTTGGGGGGCCGAGGCAGGCCAGGCATCGGGGGACTCTAAGTGGATTTGATTATCACTGAACTATGCCATTTCAGGACGTTTACCTATGATTGGCTGGATGCAATCATTTGCTTTTTTGTTGAGCGGGCTTCTCTCGCTGGCTGGTCGAATCACCAGGGCTTGTTCGAGCTTTCTGGCTAGATGGAGGATGTGTGGGGAGGTGGTTGGACGCAAGGAAGGAAAGAAAGAGGTGGTCCAACGGAAGGAGGTTGTTGGGCGGAAGGAGCTGGAGGATTAGGTAGGATTCAGAGCCAACCGAGCGATGTTTAGGAGTTGGATGGAGAGCTGGAGCTGGATGAGAGGAGCTGGTGGGATGGATCGGGAGCTGGGGAGGGTGCTTGCTGGCGGGCTATGTGACGGGCGATATTACTTACGTGCTTCTTGCTCGCTAGATTTCTTTTCTTTTATTTGATTAACTGGATCGATATACCCCGTGTTCCCAACTGCTGGTCACCGAAAGCCCCACGTTACCCTTTAGCCCACAGTGGAGCCTACCTGAGAAATGATATCTTTATACCTTATCAGCGAACAATAGCCCATGTTACCAACGGATGTTCACTGCGAGACCCTACCAACTGATGGATGTTCACTGATTAGCCCCATGTGACCAACAAATCTCAGTTCGTCTCAAATCTATGGGAGTCTCAAATCTCACTTCACCCGTCATCCCAAGCCAGCGATCCTAGCCATCCCCCATTAATCCCAGCCATCCCACCCAGCAAAGCGAAGTGTTGTGCTGCCAAACTCTATGCATGGGGGCGGGCCGGGGAAACGGGGTCTTGGGTTCAAAGCTGCCCTGCCTTATTTCTTTCACAATCCCTCCTTTTACTTACTTATGATGCTGCCCACATCTTCTTTCTAAGCTCCGTTCCACCCCACTATCACGTCTCAGTTGGTTATCCGGAGAGTTTAGTTTACCACCTCACTAGCCCAACTCCCCACACCCTTGACTATCAATGCCACCCACTTTCGAAGTTAAGGTATTTCCATAGGTATGGGTAGGACAACTATTCGATCTAGTATTGTTATTCCTCATCCCATTTCTCCTCCAAAATCCATTCCTTCTCTCAACTATTTAGTGGATGTCACTTCTGCATATATGTAAACTCCCCCTGTTTCAAAGGGTCGTTGAGACCCCTGATGTTCCAGCAAGCAAAAAACATCGCTGACAAAAAAAGGGGGGACACAAACCTGCCAAGGGCTACCTCCTCCTCCCCCTAGAGGGGGGGAGCTACTCTTGTTCTTTACCTTCTTAGGATTTTGAGAAGGCACCTTCCTTTAAACAGAACCAACAGCGAGGCGACCAAGGGGATTCTGGTCTGGTGACGCTGTTGATGGTTCCGTGAGGTCCTGACCGATAGACAAATGGGAAGGAGGGGGACTTCCTTCTTACGGGGGAGTTACTGGCCTGCTGCCCGGGGGAGAAGAAGGGGGAGCAGAACCCGAGTGACCATTAGAGCCCGGGTTGTCAAGGGGAGCAGTTGGGGCAATTGGGGAAGGCACCACAAGAGAGCCTGAACCCGCAGATGTCCTTTCAGATTCCAATGAATGCCCCGAATTGTCTGAAACAAGAGGGTTGGCCATCACCTCTTTTCCTTTCCTCCGCTTTCTTACTTCAGTCCATTCCTCCTCTGTATTGTCTAAGCTAGGTTGGACAACAGCTTGTGTGCTCTGTTTAGAGCAAGACGAGGTAGAGTGGCCAAAGACCTTGCAAGAAGAACAGCGGGAAGGAGCCCACTCGAGCTCAGTAAAAACGGTGATCCAATCACCATTATCACATTGCATGTCAAATTCTTCCACAAAATCTGCCGAAGCATCAATCTCAACACAAATTCTGGCAAAAGTAATTCTACTCTTCGCAGCAGTCAACCCATCGGTGTGAAGGGGTATACCAATAGCACTGGCCACATAGCTCAGGCCACTGGGAAACCAGTACTCAAGTGGCACCCCAAAGAACTTAACCCACAGGGGGATTTTCTGGAGATCCTCCTTAAGCAGGGTAAGATTCGGGTGCCATTTCTTGAGAACAAGAGGCCTGTTAATCATATGCCAAGGGGCTCTATCAAGCACACTTTCCATGCCCTCCCTACTCTGAAACTTAAAAAGAAGAAATGATCATTCTCAGCAGAAAGAACCTCATCCAACCCATCATTCTCCCATAGAGTGTTCGCTATGGAGTTAACTGCCGTGTATGGCAGTTTTGGGCCAACAAAGTGGCCAACCTGCGTGTTTCCCCATTCACCTCTGCCTTCATCAGAGATTCCTTTGGGGGGAATTACTTTCACTCTTCCATGCTCAACCGACGGTTTGATAAAACCAAGAGATTGATTGGGGAAAGAGATACCTGAATTTACAGAAGCCTTGGCTCTTGGGAAGTTCCTCACTGCACCCGCGTAGCTGGTGTCTTTACCCGTAGACCCTGGTCTGGAATGATGGGCCTTGGGAGGAATGGATTGCCCCGTATCTGCCATGCCGTTCTTTTCCTTAGATTGGTCATTTGAATTGAAGGAGCCCGTAAGGGCCTCTTGTTCACGCAGCCCCAACTGAAAATGTTTGGTCCGCATTTGGTCAGTGGGTTTATTAGGCCCAATATGTTGACCAGGTTCCAGAAGGCCCAAGCCCGTAGTTACATCAGACTGGATGGCACACACTTCAACATCATCTGACACTGCCTTGGGAACAGAAGCATCACTCTCCATGGGCGGCGCGTGGGCAGTACCCACCAAAGATTTAGATCCGCCAGCGACAAGGGGAGCTCTGCCTCTGCCTCTACTAGTAAAGGGGCTTTAGCCTTACAACAAGCTTGACTTAAAAGGCTTGAAAGAGTTTGATCTATGATACGCTTGAACTGAACTATCAGTCCTAGAAAGAACCCGCTTACCGTGACGGAAGAAAGACGGATTTCTTCTCTAAGCAAAGCCTATAAGCAAAGCTACTCTCTAAGCCAAGCTTCCCTTTTTCCCAAGTGCACTTCGGCACCAGACTAGCCGACCTACCTTGTGTCTCTGTATTTCTCTAAGCCAACTTATACAAAAAAGAATGAAGCAAGGAACGAAGTAGCTTTCCCGCAGCGGGGAAGGAGTTTTTTCTCTTTTCAAAGCAGTCTTACCGTAACCACTACCGGAACTGGTACTGGTGCCTACTTCCTATGACAGAAGGTAATCGCCTAGCTTACTTCTTTGCCTTTCTACTTGCCGTACTGACTAACCGCGGTATTCGAACTGTAGGCTTGACTAACTGCACCTTCTCTTTGATATCCCGAGGGTTAGGATCAAGGGCCGGGAGAGTACAATATCATTCCCTCTCCCTGCAGGTATTCTTTTTGGTTATTGTTTATGCTCGTATAGCATAAAAATGATTCATTGGGAGGGCCATGAGAAATCCACTTCGTACCTTCGCTTCGTCATCAAAGCCTCTTCGCTACTCCGAACTCTACACCTATTTAGTTCTGTCTTGTACTTTCTTTATTTGCTTTTCTAGTGGTACTTTCCTTGTTCAAGCCGGTATTAAGTAAGTAAGTAGTAAGTAAGTGAAGTGGTGAATTGGCCATTGGAAAGGAGGAATAGGACTCATTTCACGTATATCTATTTATTCTACTTTTATTCTTTTGTAAGGCAAAGGCAAACCGTTCTCTTTTGTTATGTCAAAGCAACGGTTCTCTCTAACCTTCTCTTACTCGCCTTACTTGAAACCAGCCCATTTTTCGTACCTTCGTATCTATAATCTAAAAACTTCTCACCTCTGTGCCTTCTGTACTTCCCGGCTCAAGCAAGAGCCACAGTGACTGGAACAACAGGAAAGCCACCTTAATCAGTCAAGCAAGCAATTTGAATAGGGATTATGAACGGGCCCTTACCTTGGCCTTACCCGTTCGATTAATTGTTCTACTAAAGTCGAAGTCGTTTCGTTAAGTCGAATTGAAAGGTAGGTTTTGTCAGTGATTAAATGGAAAGGGGGAGCAGCAATCAAACTACTGCAGCAATCAAACTAAAGCTAGAAAGCAGACAACGCAAAGGGAGGTACACTTAACACCAGCAGTTGAGATCGAAAAGAGCCATTTTTCATCACGGGAAAACGCAAAAAATCACTTTCACAAAGCGAAGGAACATTGCTTACAACTAAAAAGGACGGTGAGGTTTTGATCCCTATTATTAGCTTTTAGTGATCCAGTAGCAAAGAAAGGCCTAGGTATGAGGGCACAGCTGTCCTTTGGAAGCAGTACCACGTCGTAGCATCAGTAAGTACACCAATGGGGAGCATTTACGACAGTTCCAGCGTGCTCGCTCCATGCGTTATGGATTGCTGATGTCCTTAACTGGTGTAATGGATCCTATAAGTTTGAGTACCAGAGCTTGTTTATTCACCCGCATCAGTGTAGATAAAATATCCACTTATACCTTCCAGATCGATAGCTTGTTGCAGAGTCTGAACCATAGGAAGGAGAGCACACCTCTGGGGTTAAGGTAGCGGGGGCAAAGGCAGGGGCAGAGGCTTCACCTCCAGTTATAGATCGAAATCGAACAGTAGATCCACTAGCACCTCGCCTAGAATTCCTTCCATCTGCTCGATATTGAGACCTACTAGTAGCGATTGAAGTAGCATCTAAGCGCGCATCTGAGTCATCAGCTTAAAAAGCAGTTGAATCAATACCAATTTGAATAGCGTCAGTAGCAGAGCCAGTTTAAGTTCGAGCAGATTTCGTTGCTTACTTTGACTTTTTCGAGTTTTTTACCACCCACCAGTAGCATTTTATGCGAGAAAGGCAGGGACAAAGCCAAGTACGAATCCACCACCGTCAATAGCAAGGTAACCCCTAGCAGATGATCCGGTTTCGGATATCCTAGTTATAGATCCGGTTGAAGCACATGTTGAAGCATCCGTTGCATAAGCAATTGACCTTGTCTCATATTCACCAGTTTCAGTGCTTAGTTGGTCCTTAGCCCTACACCTTTACCTTCGACCCAATAGTTTAAGCACCAATTTCAATAGCATTAGCATCAATGACAGTTCCAGACACAGTAGAAGAATCCGTTCCAATTCCTGTTTACCTAGCCTCACCCGCATATTAACCCGCAACAAAGCCAGCAAAAGATCCTGTTCCATTGGCAGTTGAAGAATCAGCTAGAACATAGGCTATGGCAACGCTGAAACTCCTGTTGGGGGAATACCCGCACTAGAGCATAGGTACACTCAGACATACAGCTACAAAGGTACACTCCTCCATCCACATTGACAGGTAGGGTAGGGTGCTAACAGCTACTCTTTCATTGCAGGGAATACTTACAAACATGAAACAGAGCTGGGCAAAGACGGCTACTAACAACTAAAGCAGCTATTCGTACTACCATTGACTCTTTACCAGTGCTACCATCGGGCTACCATCCACTCCTTACAACATGGTCAAAGCACAGGAAACAGCTGCTGCTATTCACATCGGGACAGCTACTCACAGAGTAAGGGATCGGCAGCCAATTATACATTTTACTAAAATATAATGCACAGCTCAACAGCGGGTCAGTGAGAGCATCGGTATGATAGTTGAGTTCCCTTCCCGGTACGTGAGAGCACCAGCGAGCGAGTGCACGACCAATGACAACACCATTAACTCGTATCTGAACCAGAGCAGCACTGCTATGTCCCAGGCTTGCCCCGTCCCAGTCCACCTATCGAACCCAGCAAAGCAACCAAGCAATGAAAGCTCGACCGTTACAGGCCAAGCCAGAGAGCTACTACCTACTAGCCTTAGCAGCCAATGATCCAGTTGCCCAAGCAGCATAAGCCGTTGATCCAGTCATTGATCCAGATCCAGTCGATTAAGCAGTCGATCCTTTTGATTCTGATGATTTAGCAAGTGATTCTGTTGTTTATTATTTTGATCCAGTTGATTCATATGGGAAATATGCACTTGTATATAATCACCCATGGGGCACTCCGAACTCACGTTTTTACTGACATAAAATCCAGATCCTTCACGTGTTTACCTTGATCCAGTCCTTGAACCACCATCTTGCCCAGCATCTCTTCCAGTTACATAACCAGGTCGAGATTGAGAGGCATACCCTGTAGTTTCCCTTCCGTATCGAGATCCATTCGTACGATTATAGCATGAATTTCGTAGCGATTCCTGACCCATAGCTAGCAGTAGACCCAGCTGATCCATTTACAGATCGATTGAAGCAGCAACAGTGAAATAGCCCGCTGCATTACTTCCTGTTCCAGAGCTAGTTTCGATTCCAGTCCCATAATAAGTTGGACCCATTACATAACCAGCAACAGTGGATTCCGTTGACCTAGAAGCAGCCTTCGCATCAATAGCAAAAGAGTAAGAAGCAAGGGTAGCACTCCCGGCAGTTGCATTTTCTCCGATTGATCCAGTTTCAGCTTATCCAGCATCAACAGCAAAGGGAAGGGCCACTTGAGCAGCAAACTTGGCATCTGCACGTATTATTAACAGTTCAAAGTGTTCAGTCATAGTCTGATGTTACTAAAGGCGGACCGGCTTTGTGCTTTATCGGTGCGGAGTGGGTATGTTGTGTTTATGGCGGATACGTTGAGCGTCTTATTAAGCTGGTTCTTCAATGGGTGATCATTGGCCTCCAGTGTGCACCCTTTAATGGATGGCTCTTCGGTCTTTACTTGGCTGGAAGAGGGCTCGTCCCGTGTACTTTATCGATTGAGAGCTCCCAATTCTGGATCCATATCTAATTTCTCGAGTTGACTACTGAGCCTAAGCACCAGTTTCTCCAGTAAAAAAACCAGCAGCAGAGGTTTCAGTGCCAAAGAAGCCATCCGTACCAATGTAAGCATCTTAGTTAGCAGCATCTAAGCCAGTTCGAATACCAGTCGATGAATAAGCGACAAAGCGCAAAGCACTACCCACAGAGGTAGATGCAAAGGTTGAACCTATAGATTCACCAGCAGCACTTATTAAAATAGATAGCATCAGTAACCATTTTAGTAGCAGCAGTTTAGCTTGTTTACTCCGAAGGATTATAGTTAGCATTCAAGCAAGCAGCACTAGGAACAGAGGCCATAGAGACAAAAGCAGGGGCATCACCAACACCAATTGCATAGAAATAAAGGGCATCAGAGGTAGAGCCAATTTCAGATTCTCCAGCAGAGAAGCGCAGGGAAGGCGGCGTCGGGTAAAGGTAAAATAAGAAGCTCAGGGATTCTCGATTGATCTTTCCTTAGCGCTCTAAGGGCGGTTTTGATGCGGTGTTCAGGAGGTTCGGTTCAATGCGTCGAACAGAATGCGATGGATGCCCGGGCGGGTGTCACGAGTGTGACCGGGGATACAGGCGCTGGAAGGTGCGAGAATGGCCTCTGTGACGGTTTAAAGCAATGGGGCCTCACTCACCACCAGACCTGTGACCTGAACCTTACATTCGGGGCAAGGGTAACCTCGCTTCAAGGGTCAATGTCCCAGTCCAATATAGCTAAAGGACCCGACCATAACCTTACTGAGCTAAAATAAGAATACATAACACGCGAAAAGGCTGTCTTCAAGCTGCTTTCTCACCCTCGACTGACGTCCCCTTCATTTAGGATCGCTCCATTCCGGCAGATCCGTGACGAATTATTTATTTATGTAATTACGGCTAGAGCCCTAATCGATGGGATAATATAGTATATCCATATTAAATAAAGCCCTTCAATCTCTTAGGATTTCTCATGCTTTCACCTGAAACCCTTTCTATCCTGCTGTAAGAAATAGAAACACTGACAGATCGATTGGTTCCAGCGGAGAAGTTGCCTTGTATGATCCGGATTCTGAGTTGCTAAAGAGGAGCCCCGAGAAACAAGTGGACCACCTCGTATAAGAACCAACTCCGATGCTGCACTCGTTTCTAGGGTCTGCTATCTATTACTACTTCTCAACTATTACTGCTTAAAGACTACTACTAACTTCTTAACTATTACTACTGAAAGAAAGACCGGTCCAATTCTCTTCGCTCCAGTCTTATATCATATCCTGGTTCCTATTTGTCTTCCCATCTCTCGGTTGGCTGCTTCACTACATTCTTGGGATTCATTAGCACATCCGCTCGATTCGACTTC
>Ga0224573_1000056_pt1 | contig 15074 bp, 8 predicted proteins | sample CRU1metagenome_FD_189088 | JGI IMG/M metagenome (GOLD analysis project Ga0224573, IMG submission 189088) | Spruce roots microbial communities from Bohemian Forest, Czech Republic - CRU1 | ecosystem: Host-associated > Plants > Roots > Unclassified | place: Czech Republic: South Bohemian Region... | reverse complement strand
ATTCGCCAACAGTACAGTGGGGATTCTAATTTTCCTATACGAGTTTCTAATGATTGGCCTCGGCCGGAGCAGGGTAAACCACTGATACTGGTGGTTCCCCCGCAACTGAAACGACTACTCTTATTGGTGATTCGAGGTCAACTAAAACAGCAAAATAAACTTAGTAAACTGCGGATGGAACTGCTTCAAGCTCTAAAGCTACAACTAGAGCATATGCTAACCTTTTATAAAAGTTGTACAGTGAAATTAGTCGAGTAATGATATAATCATGAGGGAATGAGCTTGATCCACCTTGATAGATAGCACGGGGAATTCCGTTGGACTTTTACAAAGCAACGTTTTCAGTTCCATTTGATCTAGATACAGAGTCAATTGTTGATCCATAAGTAGCATCGGTCCCGCAGGGGAAAGCAGTAAATGTGCCTTCCCAGCCATCACTTTGCTTGGATCCAGATGCGGCGGTTTAAATACATAATTATTCCGTGCCATGCTCTAATAATAATAAAGACCTTAAAATGTGCTGTATGGGGACCGTTCCATAACCACTGGTTTATGTAATGTGAATCCCTAAAGGGTGGTACCAGCAGCTATTCGGTTGTTGCTAGAGTAATCTGCTTCTCTAATAAGAATAATAAGCTAGACCGAGTAACATCATTTGATCGACCCTACCTGCCCGCGGTGCGGCAAACTTCAATGAGTTAGAAAACAAGGTCAATTACTGTTGCTTCTCCCATTACTTCTCCCACCGTGACTGGGTCCCTATCTTGATCTCCAAAACTGGATATGGATATGGTTCAGCGCGAGATGTTGTGACTCTACAGTCCCTACTACATAAGCGTTGGGTACAGATGGACGGATTGATAGATTGATTGATCCAGATACCGGCCGGAACCAAGTGTGCGATACGAAACGTAAAGTGCCTGGAGTAGCCGGTGAGTGCGTTTGATGAGATGAATTCCTGTTCCACGCCATGGCTCTGTAAACAGTTTGTACACTGGATCTAACTGAATATGGAATTGGACGAATGAATGATGAGGATGCTTGCTCTGCCACCTAAGCTGCTGGTTCCACCGGCTCAACTGTTACTTCAATCTACTGCTTAACCAACCAAGATAAGAACCGAAAGCAGAATCTGCTGCTACACGAGTGCTTAAACTGACGCTTTTACGTGTGCTTCTACGAGTGAAGCTTATGCTAGGTCAACTCCATTAGGTGCTGCTTCTTGCATTGTTTGGGGTTGAACCAGCACTGCCTCTGCCTCTGGGGCTATTAAACTGGATAGAAATAAAAAAATGGGACTGAAACTATCACTATAATAAACTAAATCAATGGGCTCTGTTGCTCCAGCTACCCTTGTGTTTGCTACCTTAGCTATTGATGGGCGTAAAACTATCTAACTATCTAATCTAGCCAACAAATATTATTTACTGGAATGGGGAAGTGGTTAATACGTATATAATAGATGGAAGTTGCCCCCAAACCCACCCTTTAATGAATAGATTGATTCCCGAACATCCTTCTTTTCTAGATATCTGCTTCTATAAGGGATATCACTTCTATTTCACTTAATAAAGCAATTAGACCAGGTGAGTATGACCTTAGAAAGGGCTGGAAGGCATATAGCATAGAACCTAAAGAGGCTGAGCACACCAAGATGCCGCTAATAAAGTAGAGTCGTTCCCGCTCTCAATAGTTCGGGTAGTAGCACGCCCTCTCCAAAGGGGTTTGTAGCAGGAATACACTGAAAAATAGACTTTCCTCACTTCACCTGCCCCCCACATGGAACAACCCTAGTCATATGCCTCGGTTCAGGACTAGACCTTTGAATCAAGAAGAGCGCTTTAATAGTGGGGTTAGCTCTTTTCGGAACGCCAATTACGATAGCTATGCCTTTAGCAATTGTTTCACCGGCCTTTTTGGTTTCATTCGACGGGTGAGTGCATGCATGTGTCTATTGAAGATCCAAAGCTAGCTGATTAGTGAACCAGCACCAGTTTGAGTTGATCCATCAGTTGAAGAACTAGCTAGTAGGTGCATATTGATCTTTAGTTCCAGGTGGATAGCTAGCAGGAGATTCTCCAGTTGCTTACTTATTTATATAGAGCTTAACCCGATAATATTATAAGGTAGACATGGATCTTAATATTAGAAGACCGGATTGATTGAATTGATCGCAAGTTCTTATTTAAGCCCAACCGCTGCTAGTGATCCCAATAAAGGCCACCCCTTTTTATATAGCTGGGCCTGGCGGGGTTCTAGGCGTTTATCCGTAATTAATTAAGATACGGGCGCAACGATAGGGAAACCGAGTCGGCCATCCGTTTGGTTTAGGGGATCAGATTGCTTTATGCGAGTTACCTTCTCTCATTAAGAAACCGCCCTACTATTATATTAAGTATATTAAGGGGGATGATTGTTTACTCCTCGATCTGAAGCAAAGCAACTAATGATATCGCGGGTGCTGTAGAGGAGACGGAACTAGACCTACCCAGTAGATTCGGGTGATTGGGCATGAGACCACTGCCTACCCTATATAACCCGTAGATTAATTAAAGGAAGGGGATTGGAACAAATTATTATTTAAGCGTCGATTTATGAGTAAGGGGGATTGATCAATTAGAGGTGCCCTCTCGATTCTTATTAAGGCCACATAAATGCCTCAATTGGTGACTGGCATGTAGATTATGCAACCTCTATAAATGCTTCGTAAACCAGCCGCAATCAAATCTGTTATCATGCCTTCTCATTCACGCCGGCATCAATAGCTTCGGTCGAGTCAGAAACAAAATGCGACGCAAGCTGAATTAGAATAGTAGGGCCGATTAGTAAACGAAGTGTTCTGTTGGAGCTTAAAATAAGATAAGGAAAACCAATAATAATAAAAGGGTGGTAAACATCTGCCATCATAGTCTCTGGGGTGTAGGTGCTTCGATTCCTGCATCGATCTGTGAACAATTCTCTTTCCCTCTCAAGAAAAGGGTATTGGAACTAGAGAGATCTCGGCCATCCCGATTCCAAAGAAGGGGGACGGGGTTGAGTCACATAAATGCTCTATCCAATTTCCGGTAAGTAGAATCATTTCCCTTATCGAGGGCGAGATCTTGCCCAAATCGATCATGGGCTCGAAGACAGAATAAGAATAGGGGGTCCGTTTGTTTATTACGAAGCATTGGGTTGGGCACTTCAAGCACGATTAGGTAAGTCGAGCGAGCGATATAGTTGTAATTAGAATGAAATAAGGCCGGAGACCACAACCGTGGAGCATTCGTTAGGAGAGGAGGTCCGGGGCATTGGGAGTCCGGGACATGAATTAGGAGGCCGGGGAGCAAGGGAGTCCAGTTGGTAGTCTTTCGTTAGCGGGGTCTGTCTTTCTTTGTTAGCAAGGAGCAGTCTTGAACGATTCTTAATTAATTGTTGTGGAGGGCTTTTACTCCGTTAGCAAGAGGGTCCTCTGCTGAGCTGAGTGATCCCTCGGTTCATCGATATAATTGATTTTCGGTACTACACTAAAAGGTAGATATTTTTTTCATGGCAATAGAGATATGAAAAGCTGGTGACAGAGACAAGAGCAGCGAAGCGGGGTCTGCTTTATCAGTCATTTTTAAATGAAAATAGTAGAGGTGTAACCGATCTGTCAATATGTGCCAGTGGGAGTCACAGGCAGTCTTCTTGCGCGTGCTTTCTTCTTTCAATACCAGACATGGAACTACTAGATCTTTCCATTCCATCCCGAGAGTTAAGCGAAGCGTAATCTAGCGCAAGAGTTTCAGTGAGCGAGCATGGAAGCGCTAGCATACAGGTTAGCGTGGAGTGGTCAGTAGAGCTTCGTTCATCTATCTGTCCACGTAGTAGTAGGTGAAGCAAGAGGTTCCTTCCCAGCAGCTGCGATGTTAGACATTCCACTTATCTCTTCTCTTTTTCCTCCCCGTTCTGCCTTGATTCATTCTCTTGATCCGTCCATTGAAGCATTCTTGTGTACCGGAACAGAAAATAAAATGTGTTATTCAGGAACCAGCAAAGCGAACGGAGCTAGTCCGATCAGCTCAGTAATGCGTAGTAAGTACGATTTTCTTTATAAATGTCGGTAGGAAGAGCACTCATGTTGTTTTCCTGGCAAGAGAAAGGAACAGAGCTTTCGCTCGAATAGTTCGTCGTGAGACAGCTCATAGCTTGGGATTAGGCGTGGCCGGTCAGGATCAGAGTACAGGTACTGCCTTAGTAACAGTTTTCGGACTATATCAATAGTACGGGGCCTGCAGTTAGCTTTCATTTTGTTTTGTCTTTAATAGTAGAGGTGCCTATCAACATGGGTAGGAGTCAAGACGCTTCCTTCTTCCAATACCAGAAATGTGGAACAGACGATCATGGGCAGATCTTTCCATTTCATCTCGAGAGACTAGAGCGAGCACACGGGATTCACTGAGCGTAGCATGGAAGCGATAGCACAGAGCAGGAGGTTAGTGTGAAGTAGTTTTCGGTAGAGCTTCGACTCATTGATTGATTGTGGTTCGCCTAAGTGGCGAGTCAGTCCAAGAATGTGATATAGAAAGGTTATTCCACCGATACACTGTGGTAGGGTTCGCTCGTTTGTCCATGCATGAGCAAAGAAGCACAGCGTGGGTAGGGATGAAGTAAGTGAAGCAAGAGGTTCCTTCCCAGCAGCTATGATGCGAGAGCTTTCGCCTCTCTGTTTTCCTCCCCAACCTGTGAGAGGTCTTCTCGTCTCACCTTGTTCCTTCCTCATCCCTAGAAGGGGGCCCCTGATTCCAAACCTTTATTTAGCACCGTCCTTCCTTCTCTCCGGCAGCGAGCTTCTTCTGACCCCACCGTCCTGTGCTAGTGTCAAAGCAAGAAGGAAGTACGTCGAGAGACCTCCCAGTCAGCGTAGAAAGAAAGAGAACGGAGCGAAGGCAAGCATCTGTATCCGCGCTAGCGTAGCGGAACTATAGCTTCGAATCTGCTTTCCTCAATGACTCAGCTAGTGAAAGAGAATCGGCATCCGGCTTTCAATCCGATGTAAGGTGCAAAACAAGTCCATCTTTCTTAAATCTGTCCCCAGCGTGTCACGTGCTTGGTCGATTCTTTCGTGTGATTGTTAGTGAGCCGAATTCGAGAGGAAAGTCCAACTGCCGATATCCCGAAATGTAATATGGAGAGCATTCTGACATCAGTTATCGGGGAAGACTCGACATAGTAGCTCTCGCATACAAAACATCGATTCCGGGGCCCCCTATGGGGAATTCTTTTTCCGATCCAACCCACGTGAAAGCAATGCCTACGATCTTGGTCTTTCCCTAACGCATAGCTTTAAAGTGGAAGGTGCTCCTTGAGGTTACAATCTCGAGTACTCTTTCTTGATTCTATCATAACATTCTCTTCTCGCAAGATGCTCCTACAACTACTGAAATAGAGGTAATTTACCCAACAATGGCACCTGAGACAGTCGATTCAGCAATTGCTTCAGAGGAAGAAGCTGTGAGACAAGAGATGCGAAACTTGAATCATCAAGATGTTCGTTCTGCGTAAACGCATCTTCTTGAGAGGTGTGTTGCAAGAGACAGAAATGAATCAGAGGTAGAGTCTCCTGTCGAAAGATATTGTTTCTACGACCGATGGCTAACCATAAAAACGAAAGAATGGGCAAGAGGATCCCAGAAAGATGGCCACAAGATGGAAGTTTTTCGTAGTCCCCATGAACCATTTACGTATGGATTGAAAGTGTCGAAGCAAAAGAGTCTACTTTCAAAGGATTGCAATAGAATTACCCATTCTGTTTATAAAGCAAATTAGGCCAGCCCGAAACCCCTCTTTAGGGATAAAAAGAAATCAAAAGCATCCTTGCCCGATGCGGACAAGCGGCTTTGCTCCTTTTGTTGTGCTTAAAGTTAAGCTTGGCTTAGGCAAAGCAGCCGGGAAACCAATCCAAGAAGAGCAATCCGGATAAGTGCCAAAAGGGGTCAAGAGTAACCTCATCGATCGACCCAATTCCTGCGTATGTTGGTCTAGCTGTCGTGTCACCTTTAGTAAGTGATAGAATTTTGATTCCTTTTGGGAATTCTCTTCCTTCTCGCCCTATCCCGTTCGTGAGGTTTTCCCGACTGGCAATATTAAAGTATTTTTCGTCGGTCAATCTAAATATCTGTAATCAAATAATTGTAAGCATGTGCTGTTTGATACTCATTGGTAAAGGAAGAAGTCGTACCAGACAAGTTCAATCAGTAATGGCTGCGAGGCACCGAGTCTGAATAGGCATCAACAAGCACATAGATGTCCGAGGAAGCAAAGGCTAGGGCAGTTGGCGGAGAGGTAGAATTGAACTTCCTATGACCGATTTCTAAGCGGAGAATCAAGCGAAAAGGTCTTTAGTGATCTCCCACGTAGGGGTCAAAAACGACTTGTCCAAGCAAAGACTTTCTAAGATGTTCTCATTCGAATGATGTGAGGGTATTTTATTGTGGATACAATAGGAAACTAAGGCATCTAAAAAGCAACCGGCAAAGCCCCTTCTAAAGTTGTTGGTGGGCTTGACAAGTCCAATTATTCTCATTTCTGAGATGCTTGCTATAAATAGCCCATAGGCAGATCTCCTTTCAAGGTCAGGTGAGACCTTTCTGGTTGATCCTACTAATGATCATGCGATGAGGCATTTTAACAACTCATTTATTAAATCCTGCTTTCGATGAGGCTAAGACAGGCCAAAGATCAACAGAACGGGATCTTTCTTTTCCAAGTAGGTCTCTCTTCGATCTTTCGAACGAGAACTCATCGTGATGGGTAGGTGTATCACACCGGAAAGCTCGCCCGCCTCTGTTTAGTCTTTCTTGGATGAACAAAATACATTCCCTTGTCGGTTAACGCAGACTTGGATGCCTATTCTGATGCGGAGGGATCGCCCGCTTCGTCCGACCTATCATGCAAAGCAACTTCCTTCTGGTCTTGACTTCGATGATGACACGATCTTTATTATCAAATTCTTTGGTGACACAATCTGTGCGAACTGGTGCCATCTTCCTTTTGTGCTTTGCATTCTTATCTGTCATCTCGACTTCACTTCTTTAACAACTATAATTCACGATTCACCTCGCTCAGTGGTTGGGGCGGTGGGAGCGAGTGGAGTATGCGAAGCGAGCACTAAGGTTGGTTTGTAGATCTCCCGGGAAGAGGTGTTCTTGTCTCCATTCCCCTATCTTTCCTCTTTTGAGACCAATCAATATGGATTCTCTCAAACCTCACCGGTCATCAATGAGGGAAAAGAAGCATCGACATTATATAGAATTCCTTTTGTGATCCGAGCACGCTACCGCTCTGAGGGATTCGCTGCGCTGTGTGTCTTCCTTCTCCGCTTTCAGATAGCATTGTCAGTCATTGATGCGAGAATCTTGTTTACAATTTATTTGTGGAACAAGAAAGAAAGGACTTGACTAACGACATTCATTCTCGCTCTAGCTCTTCGTTCGGTCTTTTTCTATCGCGATCAGTCTCTTTTAACTCATACTGACAACAGTAATTCAAAACGCACTTCCTGACCAAGCAGTTGGACAGACAGCCGTTGGGATTGACTGATAGAAATACTAGTCCAAATACTAATCCCAAGCCCTTCGACAAAGCACACTGCACGAGGAAGAGCTAAAGCGGAATGAGTTTGACAGGTGTCGGACAGGGAGATCGTTTTCCTTTCTCAAATATATTCCATATATGGTATGGTACTGTTGGCTGAGCACTAAACCGATCGTGATAAAGCTTCACATGTTGGCATTCCACCTGTGCTTCACACTCAAAGAAGCCTACTTTGTGTATGCCCCATATATCTGGAATGGGGGGACGGGAAGCGGAGAACGAATGCCATTTTCTCCCTATTCCTGGTCAATATATGGGCCGGGGAGCCTCCCTAAGGGAAGGCAGGCAGGGGTGGGTATTCTTTATGAACAGCGGGGATTCAATAATCCATCTCTGCGCCATAGCAGTAACACCAAGCCCACCCTTACTCGAGCGAGTATGCAGAAATACATCATCATACCCTAAGCTCATTGATAGAAAGACCGGAAACCCACCTTGGCCGTAAGCCCCTTAGATAAGCTCCGGTTATTCTCCCCAGCCCAGGCCCTGCTTGCTCAGGTAAGAGCTCTGCCTGCTCAGGTAAGATCAGGACCAAAATAGCCTCTTCCTTCCGATTCCGGTTCAGGTGGGAAGCAAATAGAAATGGGAATGAACTTCTCCGCGAACGGTACTATAAGGTAAGGCAAGGCGTAGCTATTTGAAGACAGAGTACATTCCTCCAAACCTGTAATAGTACATGCTCCCCCACTACATAATATATATATATATATATATATATTCTGGTTCGGGCATTTGTTCATATAATCAATCTCACTACGGAAGGAGCCTCTTTCATGGTCACAGTCCCCGCTGTTATCGTCTATGACCAGATCTTGGTACCGGGCCGTAACGATCGATCGTTTGTTTATATAATCAATTCGATTCGCGTTCGTTCACGTCTCTATATACGAGCATATTATTTGCTATTTTATGGTGATGAAAATATGACTAAAGCAATATACCTGGCAAGCAGCGAGTTCGATCAATCAGCAGATAGGGTTTTCACTGTGGACTTGAATTGAACGTTGTCCCTATTTCTTGGGTGGGCAGTTTATCCGGGCCTCAAGGGATAGCAGCAAGATTAGAAGGCAAGAAACCACCTTCGGGAAACAGCAGCATTCAGTTCTCTATCCGTGAGATAAGTACACGTTCAATCCAGACCCCGTTCAATATCACACCCATACCCGAGAAGAGACAAAAGTACCCATCATGCATGGGAGACCCAAGAGAGTGAGTTCCCCATACCCCTCACGACACTTTCCGATACGGAACAATCGTTCCTACCTCGAATGGATTGAAGGAATGACGATGCGTTACATACGTTGATTCCATATTTGAGGATCATATGCAACAGCGGCTATACGATTCGTTCACAAAAAGCCTAGAACTAAACCTCAGGGAGAGGAGGGGCTAGGTAGTGCCAGTCAGCCAGGTGATAGCACCCATTACCCTAACTCCTTCCTCCATCCATTCCAAGTTCCCACCAGAAGAGATTGAGACAAGTTATTGTCATACGTGATATCGAGTTAGCCAGGCAGGGTGGCACCAGAGGAGAGGGAATAACTTACCACCAGACAAGAGAAAAGAGTTCCCCATACCCCGAAAAGGGACTATGCGCATGCAGTGAACGGCTTCTATGCGCGGCGGGTGAACGGCGGCTTAAGTGAATGGCTTCGAACGGCTTCGTGCAGTGAATGACACGGGGCTAGGGGCATGCAGTGAATGGATGGCTTTGTGCAGTGAGTGAATGGATTCTGTTAACAACGGCTTCAGTTAATAGCTTGCTTCTATGTGCAGTCAACGACGGCTATGCGCAGGGAATAAACGCTTGGTTTCTTTCTTTGAATGGCTTCTATGCGCTTTGAACAAACAGCTTGGTTGAATCTTATATGGGTGAATGGCTTATGTGAAACCTCTCCGTGTTAATGGATTATGTGGGCTTTTATGTTTACAACTTTCTGTGTGCTGTGAACGGCTTCGTGCATGCAGTTAATTTATAGCTTCTGTGCAAGCAGTGAAACGGATGGCTTCTTTGACATCGCTTCTATGTGTGCTGGAATGCCTTCTGGCCTGTTTGTCAACCGATGGATGCCTTCTGGTCAGTTTGTCAACCGATGGCGTTAATGGACTCTATTTTTGATGTTATGGCACGTGACCCATTTTCTCACCGGAAGAGAGAAAAGTCCCCCGTTATACAGACCCCGCGTTCTAGCCATACCCGACAGAAAAGAGATGTCCCCCAAGTTCCCACATACCGGAATCACCTTCACCACATGTCACAGACACCCAACATAGTACGGGGGCCGAGTGAGCCACAGCCTTAGGGTATCCAATAGCTGATCCTTTACAGTCATTGCCTTAGGATCTTTGCCAAAGGGTCATTGCCAGAGATAGGGTGGTCACCGATAGAAGCCAGTTTTCATTGCCGGGAGGTCGGTCATTAGGAGGTCATTGCCTGGTGGTCATAGCCAACCAATCATAGCCAGTGCTCATAGTCAGGTCATTGTATCGATAGCCCATCATCGCCAGCCAATAGCCCATCAGACCCCACCGGTCATTTCCAATCGGTTGCCACTGGGAGGCTTGACAGGATGGATGCCGAGATAACCTCATTCCGGTCACTGTCAGCCGACGAGTCGATACAAGAGGCGATCCCAGGTTGCGAGGCCGGTACTCGCTGGTAGTAAATGTCTGGTGTCAATGCACTCGATGCCCCAAGAGCCGATCCAAGATTCGATTCAGCTAGGTTTGATTCGACTATTGCTAGTGATACTTATCCCGCTTCAGTGGTGGCTTCTCCTCCCCGCCATGACCTATAGCTTAGCTTCGATTCTAGTTTGATCCCGCTGCAAAGGCAGATACAGCTCCTTTTGTTGGCTCTGAAATGACAGCGGGTCCTCGCCCGATGCGGACAAGCCCTTTCTTCCTCTATTTTGGGGCTCTCGTAGCTCGGTTGGGTGGGAATAGATCATATAAGTGCAGCCGATTTATATCCTTTTTCTTAGCTGGGTAAAACAGAGGCAAAATAGTCTCATCAGAAGCGGGGTAAGCTAGGTAGGTAAGTAGCATCTGGGCACCGGTTGAAGAGTCAGAGTCTCTAGATCCAGAACTAGTCGACCGCAGTTTAATCACAAACAAATTGAAGCAGAGGCTGTTGAAGATCCAATTGCAGATCCTGTTGTTTTTTGTTTTGCTCCACCGATAGCATATCCTGTTTCAGTCGATCCGATTTGATCCGCAGGTACGGGGATAGCAGAGACAGAGATAAATGCTTCGTCAGCAGAGACGACAGCAGGAGCGGAGCCGTCACTTCAATGTTTGGTTGGAGCAGAGCCCGGGCCCAATCACGGAACAAAATAGGCTATAATGGTAGCAAGAATTTCGAGCAATAATAACATAGAAGATGTAATTTGCCATTTCCACTCCTGTCACATTGCATTCATTTTGAAAAAGTAGGATTCATTATATATGAGCATATGGCTGGCAGACGTTTCTCATGGCGAAATTAGACGTTTATTCGTTCCATTAATTAACTAAGAATTAAACTAAGTTATATCACGGAGTTACCTACCACCGACACATACTAATAAATAATTAGGGTTTTCAAGTCTAAATGAATAAAAAATTGGCTTTTTTTTCTATTTTGATCGAATAAAGCAGGAGGGGTCCCTAACAAAATGGTGAGGATCTCGTAAATTACTTATTCTCCATTAGCAATTGAACCATTTTATATAAAGTAGCAGATCCAGTGGATCAGTAACCCAAATAGGCTATCTAACACATAGGAGGTGGCAGGCAGGTAGAGCATCTTGACATAACGAGCAGAGGAAAATCTATTTTGGTCTTATCCCAACCCCAGGCTTGGCAGGTTCTCCAGTTAAGCCAGTATACCAGTCTCAGGCTTTACAGATCTAAGTAAGCAACTTACTTCATTAGGCCCCCTACATTTAGTAGGTGCTCAAGCCCAGTAATGCGATAACCATGTCGAACTAGCTTTCAAGAAGTGGTTCGAGGGATTCGGGTCTCTGAACCTTATAAGTATGGGCAGAAGGGAAAGAGCAGTAAGTACGTGTTGGCAAGTGCAGGGAGTAGACGCAGGGTAGCCTTTGCCCAAGTTTTGGTAGTCGGCATCGAAGCACGTTGAGTTAGCAGCTATTGAAGCAACTAGTTTAGGTAGCTGATCCGAAATAGAGGAATCTTCCCTTTTGAGTCGCTGGTAAATAATCTTCTTTAGCCTAGGACCCGTTGGGCCATTAAGAATAAATAGGGTTCGTCAGCCCATTTCTATATCGCAAGCGAGTGGGTAGGACATTGTTTTTAATACAGGTGCGTTAGGTTAGGAACAAAGTGACCAAAGGGAGAGGAGACGAGCCGCAGGGAGAATAAGTCAGATAATAGTAGCCACCGGCTATTATTTATATATGTAATTATGTATGCATCGGGGAAAGAGAAGTAGTAAGAGGAGGTCACGAACGGAATTCGTGGATCCCCGCTGAAATGTATCTTTCTCCCTCCCGAATCTAGCTCTCTCACCCTCACGTGCGTGAAGACCTTACCAATAACCTTATCGCTACGGGAAATAACCCTACAACCAAGTTTACCTAAAGATAACACGGGGGCATAAATAGCCAAAATAAGGGAAGGGATAACCCTTCGCTACGAGGAATAACCCGACCTGAACTACGTACTTCCCTCCCTTCTAATTCGGGTTATACCAGACCTGAGCTATCTATAAAGTAGGTAAGGAGGTCTGCTTTGGCTGGTTTGGTAGGCACTTTCAACTGGACGAGAAATCCCTTTATATGCCTACTTGAAAGACTGTCTGTTGGACTGTTACCCACACTCAAGCTAAAGCCCTCAGTGAGGAACTACAGCCAGACGATCTTGGAAGGAAGGTTCAGGCCAGACAGATCCGCACAGGAAGACGAGCCTTTTATGCGCATAACCTCACTAAGGACAAATTTAGGAACGGAGTCGCTCGACCATAAGGGAGAGGAACGGAGTTGAGTTCCCTAAAGAACAAATCGAGTTATGGACCCCGGATTAGAAATAGATCATGAAACCCCGGCAACACGCAACAGAACGAAGGCTCCGCTCCTCAGTTTTTGATATTTTTATTTTACCGGACACCCCCATCTTACCGGCCTGTTAACTCTTTTCTTCACTTGGGCTTTTATTGAAATGAAGACGTCTAAGCAAAGCAAATGTGCGTCTTAACTACGATAAGAAGGAAGTAGGGCAATTTGCAGCGGATAATGATAAAATTGTCGGAAAATCGGTCTACGGGCAGTTACTTGAAGAACTGGGGCAGTTAAGAGAGGAAAGACTCTTTAACCATACCATAGTAGATCTGTTTTTCATTGGCTAGCGGTAGTGTGACTGATTACCAAAGGAGCAGTAGGAGTGGTAAAGGTCAGTGGAATCTAGCTCTGGAATCTAGGAAAGACTATTGAGGAAAGACTATATGTGTTCTGCGAAGCCCGGAGGTGTCCTGGTTACTAAGGAAGGTTAGTACCGGAAAGGAAGGATAGCTTGCCTTATGACTTGCTTCCCTCTGTGCGTGCCGAGTTAAGACCGTAGGATATATTCGGTCGCTTGCTGTAGTAGTCGTTATATACACTACACTAATGGATATTTTATTTCTCATGAGATCCCCCTCGGGCCATGAGAACCGTAGATCCCTTTCGGGCCATGAGAACCGTAATGGGTAGCCCGAAAGGCCCACTATACGAGCGGTAGTGAGTATAACCCTATAGCCCCTCAGATATGGAGAGATGGTTTATTACAGAACATACCCGGGGAAGGCGAAGCCTTACATACCGGGGGGAAGGCGCAGCCTAACATACCGGGTTAGTTGAAGGCGGAGCCTGCCCTATAAGGAAAGCCTGCCCTATAAGGAAAGCCTGCCCTATAAGCATAAGCGTTTGGGCCGGGGAAGGCGGAGCCGGACCTATAAGCGTTTGGGCAGTAGGGGCTTGCCTTATTTTATGGGCTCAAGTAAGGGGCTTGCCTCATGACTTGATGCGCTATAAGTCGCTACTACCAGTGACTCGATGCGCTATAAGTTGCCACTCCCTGTTCAAGTACTCATTTCCGGTCATACCAGATTTCTCAGGATACTCTCACCTGAGCAGTGGGTTTAAGGCGTACAGGAAAGGTTTAAGGCGTACAGGAAATATTTAAGGCGTACAGGAAATATACATATTTTATTACTTTCTTTCTCAGGATACTCTCACCTGAGCAGTGGTTTCAAGGCGTATCGGTCACTTCTACCGCTCTACATTCGATCAATCATACCACTTTTTTCCTAACCTCTATACCCTCTCTATAAAGGTCCAGTATGCAATTCAAGGTCCTTCAAGGTCCAGTTAATCCTCCCTTCCAAATGAGAAATCCTCCCATTCATACATATTTTATAACCAGTCATTTTCGGACGGTCGGGGCTCAAAGAAAAGGTCCTTCTGTCGGGGATAGATTTATTATCCCAGCCGGGAAGAAGCTCTGTGCTTAAGGTTGTTTCTCCCTACCCTAGGCTCGTAACTATTAGCTAATTCGTTCATACCAGTTCCTATCCTTCAGTTACAATTGAAGCTTTCAGTTACAATAGACTTAGCGATAGCCTTTCGGAGAAGATCGGAGAATTTCACGAGGGAATTTAACTTAACTAATTATTTACAATAGACTTAACAAATTCTCTCGTTACAAGGGGCTAGTTCGAGGAGGCTTGCCGACGTAGTGGAAAAGAGGAGGCTTGCCGACGTACGGGGCAAAGGTAAGGGGCTTGCCTCATGACTTGCCGGGCTAGTCGGGGAAGGGACTTGTGTGTGCCTTCCCTCTGTGCCGTGTTAAAACCGTAGAGATATATGCGGTCGCTTGCTTATGCACTCTATTGATTAATACCGCTAGGGATATATTGATTATTCCCGCTAAGGTCTAATTGTAAAGAAAAGGTCCACTGCCTTCCCTCTGTGCTCGGGGTGGAAAAGGGTCTTGCTACAAGGTTGCTACAAGGTTGCTACAAGGTTGGGGCTTGCCTTATGACTTTCCAAACTCGGGAAGGGTTGGTTCACTGTCGGGGTATCACTGTAAGGGTTGCTCCACTGTCGGGCTCTCACTGTTCCACATACGCCTATCCTGCAGTGTTGCTAATACCTGTGCCTATCCATCCTGCAATGTTGCTATCCGTTCATACAAGTAAGTTAGTCATACCCGTAATATTATATACGTGCATATAATAATAGTTAGGGAAATAGTTCCTCATCTAAGGAAATAGTTCCTCGGAGAAAGGATATTTTATTTAAGACTTAAAGGATATATGAAAGGAATATAATTACTTTGATAGATAATAATAGAAAGGATAGAGATTGACTCTCTGAAAGGGAGGAGAAAAGAATAGCTAAAAGAGTCGTTCCATTCGTCGATCGATTTAGCCACAGTTAATCTTCGGCTAGCTAGCCTTTCGGAGAGAGCTCTTCGTT
>Ga0224573_1000054_pt1 | contig 15112 bp, 9 predicted proteins | sample CRU1metagenome_FD_189088 | JGI IMG/M metagenome (GOLD analysis project Ga0224573, IMG submission 189088) | Spruce roots microbial communities from Bohemian Forest, Czech Republic - CRU1 | ecosystem: Host-associated > Plants > Roots > Unclassified | place: Czech Republic: South Bohemian Region... | reverse complement strand
GAGGTTGAACCCATATATATATATATATATATTATCTGAGTCCTCGGTATTGCGATCCGCGGCATTCGATCGAATTGGCAACACCAACATGGAGTTACCAGTCGAGTCTGAACCCATATCTGAGTCCTCGGTCTTCTTTGGATCTGCATCATCGGAGTAACCCCTAGCATGTGAGTTCCTGCTGGCATCACAATCAGAAGCAACATCCGAGCCACTAGCATCCGCGTCACCAGCATCCGAATTGGAATCCACCTAAGCATCTGAGTTATAAGCTTTTTAGTTTCAACTTACATTTGATGGATCTGTAGTCTACAATTCACCGGCATTCCAATCTGTATCGTTCGCTTCATCATCCGAATTGGAGTAACAAATGCAATAATCATCATTAGAATTCGTCACTTTATTTTGAGCATCTGGATGAAGAAGCACTCGCAGCTGGAGTGTGGTCAACTGGAGATCGAGATGGCACGCAAACAAACACGGTGGGTGGATCACTGAGGTAAACATATATATATATTTCTCTTATGGGATGGCGGGCCTAGGGGTTTTTAAGGGAGTGAAACAACCATAGTAGTGGGCATCTGAGGATTGATGCGCCGCATTGCTGCATTGCTAGCACTTATTGTTGTAAAGAGATGTGGGTTCACAAACAGGGCTATTATTGGAAATTGGATGGAATAGTCCAGGTGGGGTTGGGGAGCGAGTTGACTCAGCTTCAAACTCTACTTCAGTCAGCGCGGCCCCTCGACCGGGCACGACCGAGTGACTTGAAGCTCTGGAAGCCTAGACAGCGGAGTGCCTATATGAGCAACTACTATGTGACGATTACTACTCCCCACCTGCCCGACCTATTTCTTTGTCTGTCTTTTACGATATGGCCCCAAATAGCGTAGTAGGACCAAACCAAGTCGAGTGACTACAGTAGATGGCAGCCTGTTACAAGATGGGTGGTTTTTGTTCTCCCGGACTATGAAGATGCTGTACCGATCGATGTAGAATCAATCGTGATGGTCATTTCGTTGATGTGACGAGACATCGGGGGGAGGTAACGTCCGATTCGCCTTCTATTCCCCTCCTTCAGAGAGAAAGTTGTAACCCAGACGGATTAGCGTCAGTCTGACTTCGTAATCCTATTTTCGGAAAAAAAGCGGTCAGAAGTGGGTGAGAAAAAAATAGGTGGAAAAAACAAAACCGAACCGTTGGGGAACCCCCATTCTCACAGTTGGGGCCCCCCCCCCGCATCTACGGGTGGGGAATCGAAAGGCCGTAAGGGCTTGGGTGGGGGAACTCGATCTTAGCCCACCGGATCTATATACTATACGTTGCCCCCAACTATGGCCAAGCAAACCCACTATACTATGATGGTCCACCACTCAAGATAGTAGCCCAAGCCCACCATCAATAGATAGGTTGAATCCTCAACAAACATGAACGCCCACCATCCCCCATATATATTCGTGCGCTATATCACTATAATGAATGGGAGGTTCAGGTAGTCAAGTTTGGATTTTCTCACCCCTTAATATTCCTTAATATTTATTGACCCGGGCACTCAATCACGTTGGTATGGGTACGCGAATGATCAGCCGAATAGACCTTTTACCCGCGGGAGACCAACTTCGGAGTGGCCAGACGAGGATATGGATCGGAACAACGGTGGTCTGGGTCACGCCACGTATCAGTAGTAGGACATTCAGAATCAGCTGGGCGCGCTAGAAATATAATTAGGAAACCTTTGATCGATAAGCGCTCCGGATCAATGGTGGAACATTCAAGATAAGCGGAGCTGAGAGATCACGGTAAGATAGAGAGGGCGTTCTGGAACATCGGGATACGGGATATTGGGGCTGGACCATCGAAACTGGAAGTGACCGAAGTCAGCGAGCCGGGGTAAGTAAGCCGGCGGGGTCAGCAAGCCCCACATGGAGAATCCCTGACCCGACCATAAGGATTGGTGCCTTTACAAATGAATTCATGCTTCAGATTGATACTGAGATTGGGTTGTTCTGCCCACCATACGCATCACCATAATCCACCCACCCCAAGCCAACAAGACCTCCCGCCCAGTGAACTATAACTAGTGTTTAGGATTTGTACTTAGAAAAATGAATGCCCAATCACTAGAATCGAATTCGTGTAGTGCTGAGAACTGGTTCCAGATTTGTGCTCGAATTGGTACCTAAGATAAGTGTGGACAGATAAACAAGCATACAAAAACAGAACAAAGGCGGCATGAGCAGGAAGGCAGTTCTGATCGGCATGTTCTTCTGCAATTATTGCGATGAATAAGTACTGAAACGAAAGTACTGAAACGAGTTTGGTTTTCACCGGTGCGGAGAGCTCGAGCTGGTAGTGCTAGCGCCTCTGTTTGACGGATCAGCGCTCCTATTGTTACCTCTGTAGGCTGCAATGCTCACCATATATATATGCCCACTATATATTTTCTTTTCTTTTGCATCAGCATTATCATTTGCATCGGCATCTATTTCATCATCTACGTCATCTTCATTGGCATTGTTTTGGCGTTCTGGACGTTTGTGTTGGTGGGGGGCTTATTGCAGTGGGGTGGGAATCCCGTGCGTGTGTGCTAAAGTGTGGGTGTGGATGGAATAATGTAGGAAACCGTTTTCCATCGGAAAGGAAAGGAGAGAAATCGGCCGAATATGGAGGGGAATCCCACAAGATTTTCCGGGGTATAAATAACCCGGAGGGATGGGGTCCGATAGGACTTCGGAGAGGAAATAAAATAGATTTGGATTTGGGGCGTCCAAGAATCAAAGAAAACAGTGGATATATATTACTTTTTTAAACCCCAAGCATAGTTTTCAAGTAGTTTAGGCCAATATATAGTCATCCCACTTTCTCCCATTCAATTTAAGTGACTCCGCAGGGGCATATATATATTAGGGGGTATCGGGTCCCCTCGGGGGGGCAATGCTGATGAGTGTGCATTGGGTTTATACCCCCTAATCATTGTTCGAGACCTCTGAACAATGACGGTTTCGATACGGGCAAGGTGTTCCACCCGATCATACTTTCCTTCGAGTACTCTCTCTCTATAGTACATACTCTTTAGCGGAGCCAGAACCTCAACAACTTCTAATATATATTGTCCACGCTCTACTCGACATCATACCAACCACCCTCGGAACTCGTGCTGCATAGGCCAAGCAAGTCCGCAGTGTATCTAAGGTGACCCAAGCTTACATATACATATATATATATATATGGGGCTACTCGATATGGGACTACTACTTATTAGGGGCAGCCAGCCTATGGATGGTGTTTGGATGGATGGTATGGATGTTGTTTTCCCCCCTATCTATGGATCTATCTCTGGACCGTGAGGCGGGGAGACCACGAATGAATTGAATATAGGCTCTGTTCTACCTCCGTATAGGCTCTGTTAAAACTCCGTAAGCCCTTGGTTTTTGTAGTGGGCTTGGTCATCCGGAATCGTGTGGGCTCTGTTCAAGCTTGTGTGGGCTTTGTTCAACCATTTGGTTCGAGAGATGGAACTCCTGAACTGCGTAGGGATGGGGAGGTAGGGATGGAGACCAACCAATCCTTCCACTGAGCAATACTTCCCTTCCCTTACACGGAACAATCCTTCTACTGAGGTTTAGAATGAATGGATCTACTGAGATGTGAAGGATGGGGGATTCATCGATCTTTGGGTGTAGTCGTGGACCGGTCTGTTTCACCGTTATCTCACCTCATCTCCCAGATCAATCCAAGCCCGAATATATATTACGAATCATTCCATCTGAAAAGAATCGATCGAATTCAGCCGTGAAAAAATACAATACATATACAATACCTATTTTCTATCTATCTATATATAGATAGTTCTAGCCAATCCAATATGTTATGTTTATGGCGGAAATCGGACCCATAAAACACTTACACTTCTTAGACCAACACTTCTTTCTATTTGGACGTGTTCCGGTAGCGGGATAGAAGATATTGTCTGTGTGACCGACTCGGAATGAATCGAAGGGGGATCCGGATAGGTCAACAGTAAACACTTTGATAGTTCAATACTTTTATAGGTAAAGTATGGGTATGGAAGTATGGGTATGGGCGGGAATCAGTCTTTCACGATCGACCCCGGGAATCAGTCTTACACGACCGACCCGAATATATATATTATTGCAAATCAGTTGATTGTAGCTGCTCGTTCGTGGTATGATATTATGGTATATTAGGGTTCGTGGTCTAATACGATGTTAGGATTCGTGGGGTATGGTATGAGATCGTAGCTGCTCATTCTTGGTATGGTATGATGTTAGGGAGTATGATATTATGTTAGGGAAGTAATCACCAACGGTATTTGTCTGACCTCCCCTAAAGATGCTACTGCGATCTGTTGATTTCGAAATGCGGGTAATCTCACTAAGTATCGATTGCAACTGGATTTCAAATCCGATCTGAACTGGATGTGTTATCACTTATGGTCCCATATATTCTCTATTTTTAGTTTTGTTAAAGAGATACCTTGCCCCCCCTCATCAATAAGTAACTTGGACAAGCGGCTTCGCTCCTTAAAAAAGCTATAGTATTGGGGGCACTAATAAAGAATTCTGCCTGTCTATATTTATTTTTTTGGGGGGGGTGGATGGGGAAGCAAGCCACGTTCGACTTGCATGCATGTGTTGAGCATATAGCTTCAAAAAATTGATATTGTTCTGAGCCAATTCCTTCAGGCTGTTCTGATTCCTGAAGACTAATGAGATCTCTTTTTTTGAGTAAGTAATGCCAGAAAATATATAAATAATATGCTGCTAAGGGGTAATAATTGTGATATGTTTAGGTCCATTATAACGCCGGCCTCCCCTCCCAGATAGAGAGATATCTCTTTTGAGGGGCAAAGAGAGATCTTGAGGGAAGAAAAGAAATAAATGGGGCCAAGCCTATAAGAAAATAAAAAAGAGTTTGGTCATTCTTTATTTATTTATAGATGTAATTACGCTTTAGCATCGTATGGGATCTCCGCTCTCATAATGGATCGTACCAGAATCTCGTATATAGAGAGAATTTTAAAACATGACTCTTCAAATTTGAGGATCTTTAGATTAAAGACCAACGGGCCGCCATCGAAGAAAATAGGCTATAACGAAGACTTCACTTTATTTCTTTCCTTGGTTTGGCCTGGAAAGTATTTGAATGGCTCTTCCTTGACGTACGAAGTCGCTCTCCCGACGTAGGAGGGCCGCCATCAATGCCGGCCAAGGAAAGAAATAAGTAAGTGTAGCCCAATGTCCCTTGCTTTTCGAATGAGGGCCTAATAGCTACAGTGAAAGGGGGACTTATGTAACGAAGTGTACACCGGGAAAGTCATTCCAAAGTATCTTGCTTGACGAAGTTTGCCATATTGACTCGTATCACTTCGGTAACTAGAGATAGAATAAAGAGAAAACACAGGTACGGTAAGTAATAACCTTACTTTCTTTAATAGGCTTCTACTTGAAGAAAGAGCCAGATATGGATCAAAGGTAGATAGATTATGGATTCCGTGTTTGTTGAACCGAAAAACTTCACTGTATAATGCCCACGTAGTTCGCCGGTGAAACCAACGATTATTTTCGCCTCATATGTCACACTCTTATCAATGAAAGAACCATCCATCCATCCCTTCCTATTCGTCAGGGAGAAAGGAGGGGGAAAGGTACTTACCGGGTGAAAATGAGGTTCGGGAAGATATGAAATTCTATGGGGTTATGGGGTCCGGCCGGGTGAAAATGTTTGAGGGGAAGAAATAGAAAGGAGAAGAGATGAGTAGAAGGTCAACCCTGAGCTCTGCGAAGGTCAGGTAAGGTCCTGGTCAACCCTTCGTTATAGTTCGGGAAGATATTCGAGGCCCTTTATTTATTCCCCTCAAAGAGCTCTGCGAGTTCGGGAAGATATAAAGTGATCCCTTACCTTATTACGAAGGTAAGTAATCACCTTCTCTACCACTTTGTTTGGGGGGTGCGGGTGAAGGGGGGGGGTTTACATACAATCGCAACCAAGGAGCAAAGTTGTTTATGGTTTCATCTCAGAGGCATTCTTATCACTTGGTAGATCCAAGTCCATGGCCTATTTCGGGTTCACTCGGAGCTTTGGCAACCACCGTTGGAGGTGTTATGTACATGCACTCATTTACAGGGGGTGCAACACTCCTCAGTTTGGGCTCGATATTCATCCCATATACCATGTTCGTACGGTGGCGCGATGTTATACGTGAATCCACGTTGGAGGGACATCATACCAAAGTCGTACAATTAGGACCTCGATATGGTTTTATTCCGTCCATCGTATCGGAGGTCATGTTCCTCTTCGCTTTTTCTCGGGCTTCTTTTCATTCTCCTTCGGCACCTGCGGTAGAGATCGGAGGTATCCGGCCCCCCAAAGGGATTGGGGTTTCAAATCCTTGGGAAATCCCTTTTCTTAATACCCCTATTCCCCCTCCATCCGGAGCTGCCGTAACTTGGGCTCATCATGCTATACTCGCGGGGAAGGAGCAACAAGCAGTTTACGCTTCAGTAGCCACCGTTTCACTGGCTCTAGTATTCACTGGGTTCCAAGGAATGGAGCATTATCAAGCACCTCCCACTGTCCCGGATGGTATTCATGGTTCTACCTTTCCCTCAGCAACCGGGTTTCATGGTTTTCATGTGATTATAGGTACTATTTCCCCAATCATACGTGGTATTCGCCAATATCTGGGTCATTTGACCAAGGAGCATCACGTTGGCTTTGAAGCAGCTGCATGGTACCGGCATTCCGCAGACGTGGTTCGGTCATTCCCATTTGTCCCTATCTATTGGTGGGGAGGTCTATGAAGAGACGAACAAGTGGATTGATAAATGAAAGCTCGGGGACAGAGATAACCGGGCTTTTCCGAAGAATTACTGCTGCTTCCCCACCCCCTTTGATTATAATCAATCAAGTTTTTTCCACTTTTCTACCAGATATCTATTTATTCCGGCATATTAATGTGGGGATCGAAGAGATTATGGCAGATCATGTTCACCAAGGAATGACCCTAAATTGGATTTTAATCTATCTGGGATCGTTCCTTTTCATAGTAATAAAAGATGTTTTCCTGTTTCCCGCTTATTTTCCGAACAAATGGAATAACCCAATGGATCGACCGCTACGATAAGAAGGTTATCGCCTTTCTTTCTTCCCCTCAATCTAGCTAGGTCAGGTTATCACAAAAAAAGAAAAGCATAATTACATATATAAATAATGATGCCTTCTTCCCTTCCGACTTGTATCGTCGAGGCTTCCCTTATTACTTTCCTTCCCATCTGATTAACTGAATCATTTTTCATTGAAACGCATGCTTCTACCTGCAAGCAGCTATGGAAATAGACTGACCGAACGTAAGGCGGCTTTTCTTAACTCTTTACGACTTGCTTATTGGCCGTTGATCCTGCAACCAACTCTTAGGCCATCCATTTCTGTCGGCCAAAAGAGGTTTCATGCGAAAGGCTCACTAAGTAACACAATCGAGAAGCTGGAGCAACCAATCAATAAGGTTTGCCCACCCGAGGGGACAGGGCTCACTATACTATATTTGTTTGTTCGGGCAAGCGGGGCTAACACTTCCTTATTTGGGTTGGGCAGGGCTAGCGACGCTATAGATTGGAACTGAAAGTTTCGAAACTTATAAATAAATATGATAGGGAAGGAGCGAAGCCGCTTGTCCAAGTTACTTATTGATGAGGGGGGGCAAGGTAATTCGATAATTTATTCGCTTCTTTCGTTGAGGGTGGCCTATAATTGCCACGGAGCATCTTTCCACCCCAGACATTGCGGTTTCATCCCATTATTTGTTTCTTCCAATCCTCCTCAATAGCCAATCATAGCTATTTCTAAACCGTATTCCTAAACCTTCTTTACCAAGCATAGCATCTTCCTCTATTTAGGTGGGGTGGGTGGGGATACTAGAGATTGGGGAATAGCAGGTTTCTAATCCATCTATAGGTAACGTATGGCTAAGCGGCAAAGAATATATATTTGACAGTAACCGACCACACGAGACTGACTGCACTAATAGATGGCGGGACCGGAAAACACAATAATGGGGTTCTCATATCATCTCATATATAGATAAGGCTAAGGTTCTCATAAAAGGGTCTGGTTCTAATAGCGGAGAAAAAGGAATAGGGTTTAAAAAAGATTCCATAGCGAGGTGAGGCATATGAATCTGCTTTGGACCTTACTTTTCCTTTTTGTTAATCCGCTTTGCAATAAGCGGTATTGCTAAATAAGCAGTCCAAATTGTAGCGGCTCATCACTCCCTTCAATCCAAAAATCCTACTCTATCACTATGACCAAACATAATCGATTGACCTAGCTAAACCATAGTAGTATCTATCTCTTCGATTCAACAAGTACTAACCACATTATCCTTAAACATAGGGTAATCTATAGACGGACGTGGACTATAATGCAAAACTACTAACGGAATCATCTGGCTACTCAAACATAAAACCATTATATATTCTCTCTCTAGCCAGAGATATACAAACGGACATAGGCTTAATCATACTAGTAATATAACTACAAGGCTGTACATCCTGCTACTGGCAGGACATCCACCTCTAACACCATAGTAATCCAATGAGAGATAGCTACCCAACCAGCCTATAACTGATCCAACCGACTCGATAGAATAGCATAGTTAAGATCGATATACATAATGCTACTGGCATGACTCCGATGATCCAATGACTCTTCCTACCTCTTTCTTCCTGGAGTACCAAAAAAAAGAAGTATGCAAAAACAAAATGCAAGGAAAGGGAATAGAGAGGAGGGGCAGTCCCCAGTGAGCGGTATTCCCGTGAATAGCACGAACGTTGGCTCCCCCGGAGTGATATCTCCCATGGAAGAGATAGCACGAGGAGAGAGCGTGGGGGACGGGGAGGGGATAGAAAGGATAGGGAAAATTCCTCATTGGGTTGCCTAGTAGCTACGAGTGAACAAGCATGAATGAACGCACAGTACCCGTAGTGACATCCAAGGCCTCCATCAAGAGCCGTGGGATGAGAGAAGCGAAGGCATAAACGAACACTCATGAAATGCGCAGGTCACGTAGTGAGCGTGAACAAAGCAACAATCGAGGGTTAGCCCAGCGACGACTGAGTGTTGTCTCCCGTAGGTTCCACCCTGAAGTGAATGATGTTCCCCATCGAAGGAACAGCATGAACGGAAGCTACAACCGGGCGGGGGTCTGGGGGGAAACCATAAAGTCATTAGCGCTGTTGGTTTCCATCCCATAGCTTCGTAAATCTCCAGTTAATGCAGTTCAGTCTCCGTTGTTTCTATTCTCTAGAGCAAAGTGAACAAGTAGACTACTCATATGTTTATCCATAATTAGTACACTAAAGCAAAGATACTATAAGATCACTAGATACCTCCGTTGTTTCCCTAAGTATCCGTAGTTTACCCATCTCTAGTTAAGCTCGGAGGTCCGCCAGTAGCGGATCATCTACTACCTCTCTTCTCCAACTACAAGTAAACTACTCATTAAAACCGAGTTAATAGAAAACCACTATAGTTAACCAGTAGAGAGGGCAATCAACTGACGGATAATGGAAACAAGGATAATCATGCTACTGGCATGACACCGGGTTTCGTATTTAGACAGCTTCTACGGACAAATTAGAGCCGAATCACGCTAGCCAGGCTGGGTGGTTCCATCAACCTTCCATAGTTAGTTGCTCTCTCTCAGGGGTGCGCTTGCCTTTGGAAATGAATGCATATTTCGGAATAGTGGGAAATACTATATTCCCACCTCCCAACCTTTGAAACATCATTCTGCTTCTACGGATCCAGCTGTTACTCCTACTTCCCACCTTTCAATATATGGGAGGTGGGGCTGAATCTGTATAAACTCGAGCTCTCAAAAACGAATATATAGAGAGAGAGGAGCCCACCTATTTCTTCCTTTCTGGGGCTTCGGGACATGCACTCGTTTTCATTTCTCCTCCGACCGGTCAAAGAGAAAGAGGGAGAATCAACCAAACTTGCTCCTATAGCTAGTCGGAGCACTGGTCGAATCTCGGGCAAGCAAGCAAAAAACAAAAAGCAGCCAACCGAACGAAAAGAGAAAGCTTTAAGTCAAGCATTCATTCATCTCAGTTTGACCCGCCCCTTGTGAGCACTAACGGTACCTCCTAGCCTAGCCCGGGACCCTTCCTATCGGAGATGGGTACGCCCCTACTGAAGAATCTAGCTAGAGCAATTCGAGCCTTAATTGAGTGGGGTGAGGTACACGAGTGACGAATGTCGGGATATTAACCCCCAACATAGAGGATAGCTAGAGCTGTTATAGTAAAAGGATTCGGAATTCAAAGGTAGGAGTTGAAACCAATTGATCAGTTTCAGCTATGAGTGGAGTAATTTAGCTTATGGGTTGTCATTCTTAGACTACCGAGAGAGGAATCAAACACTTTCCTGGTCGGCATTCAAGGTGGAACAGGATATTTAGACACCCGATCAACTTTCTCTACGGTTTGTTTACCTTTACTTCTGCAGGCAGGACACTTATATAATGGAGTGGCTTTCGCTCGACCGATTAGCTCAGGGCCGGGCATTGAGATTGAATTCGTTTGAAGCTTGCCAGGAGATTCGATTTGGACACTAGATTTAGACACTAGATTTAGACACTGGACCAGAGGGAAATGCACGACTCAATTCAACGTTTGGTTTTTTTCCCGTTAATTTGTCATGCCTAGAAGCAGGATGATATCTAGGATCTTTACCTTTAAGATAGGTGATCGGATATCGATCCATTTCATTCATTTAGGTGTTTGAGGGGAACCGCCACAATTAATTAATAATCGTTCAAGACTGCTCTTGGGACAATGTTTTGAACCGAGCAAAGGTAGCGGGAAGAGGGGATTGACTGCTTGCTACTCTTCCATCCATAGATTTAGTTTAATCCCCTGCATCCCGGTCACAAATTTGCTCAATGAAATGAATAGGGCCACGGAAGCAGGTGTTTTTCATGATAGGGGGTTTAAGAGAACACCGGGATAGGGAAACGAGGGACAGGTTGTTAGGGTAGGGTTTTTTCTTCCAGGGAGAAATCATCCTGGTAACCACTTGGAGTGATATTTCCGTAGGGAGGGATTCTTTACATCACGGCCAGGAGAAATAGATTCGCTAGGAGTGCTGCCAACCACCAGACATATCGGCCCTTTCATTTGAGTAATTGCCGAGGGAATTCTTGGATGAAGTGACCCCGGGATGGAATTACGTATTAGTCGTCAAAGGATTTAGCCTGCTAATAGTTCCTGTGTCTTTAGCTACTCATCCACTTGTCATTTTCCTACCTAACCTAAAGCTGCATTTTCCTCCCGTTTAAACCATTTGAAAGACATTCGCCAAGATTTGACCATATCCATTGGTGTTGATACATCAATCATCCCAAGAACAAAATACATAGGAGGACTTTTCACTTTGCGACTTCTGAATCTGATAGCTTTGACCTGAATTGCAAAAATACCACTTGATATTCAGTTTACGAGCTTAGCCCAAGCAGTCTTGAACGATTATTAATTAATTGCAGATACCACAACTATGTCGCGACTACTTAATAATCGTTCAAGCAATTGATTAATTAATAAGTTAAGGCTGCAACGATTATTAATGAATTGAGGACACGCCCCGAAGAGGACATCATTTACATTTGGCGTTTAACCGGAGGGTTATTTCCCATCCCACTTGAGACAAGGGTTATTTCGCCCGGGCTTTAGTTCACAATGGGAGCTTTATTATCTTGGGATAGGAAATTGATCCCCCCTCAGTTGAGTCACTTGAGAGCGTTATTTGCTTCATTGAGTTTAGATCCACATCGAGTCAATTATATGAACCCGGACCTAAAATGAATCCTATCTTTGAGGCCTCACTAAATGATCAGTGGCTCAATTTCCTAGGGTTTCATTGCTCGCTTCAAGGAGGGGTTTCCAAGTCTTGTGGAGGTTGATTGCCTACAAGTGTATATAGTTTCCGGTGGCCATTCATGCAGAGAACGATCTTTTTCGCCGGTTCCTGACCCAAGAGATAACTGTCCAATGAGATGAGGGAGCGAACGAAGCATTCTAAGGTGGGATAGGGCTCTCTTTTTTTCGTAACCAACTTCAGGCCAGGTTTGGTAGGATCTCTCTCATCACCGGTTCGTGACGTAAGTCTTTTGTTTGGTTCCCCTATCGGATTTGATAATAGATGGAAAGCTGAAGATTCGATTAGTTTATTCACCTCCAAAAATAGAAATAGTGGTTCTTTACCTGTTAATGAGACCAATGAATAACCCTTTATACCGGGGCAGGCCAGGTGCTTCGATCGGATCTCCCCTAATCTTTCCCATAACTAGAAACCCAGTGATCGCATTATCTCCCCCCACCCTCCCTCTTCTCCCTTCGGCAACTAACCTTTACCACCGCCGTGCTCCGGCTTTCCCTACTAACGCATTACACTTGGATCAGAGAGGAAACTGACCTGAAGGCGAGATGAGATCGACCCTAGTAAACCTCAGATTGTTAGCCCCCTACTGACTACGATTCCTGGTTTTGCTGACTATGAAACCCGAAACAAATCAATTTATCAGCCCCTCCATAGCATTCGAAAACGCTATCTAAAAATGAAAGGTTACCACTTAATTAATAATCGTTCAAGACTGCGGTTCTTCCCTCTCCAAACCATAACTTGAAGCTTTCATATCGGGCTACTAATTCGTTCGTCTCAGCAGGGCCGGTCAATCCGGTTTAGTCGCTTGGGAAGGAAAGGCAATTCATTCAGTCCTGGATCAGGCCAATCCTAACAATGAAGGGAGCTAAGCCCAATTACCAGTTACACCCGACGAGACCACTTAAAGGAAATGATTTTGATTGGGGAGCGTAATCAAAGTTGTGTTGCCCACCTAGCATACCACCTAGCATAGCAGTAAAACCAATCAACTTTATATCCGGGAGGGCAGGCAGGTTATCTGAGATCTTCTTTTGGCATGGATGGTTAGTAGAAAGCCAATTCCAATCCATATTTATCTAAACTCCAGGTATCGACCTTAAACCACGAATATTAGTTCCCTACTGGACTGGGCCAACCACTAATTGAAAGCTCTACCTATTACAGACACATGATCTACGCTATTTTTTGTGAGTTTCTTTTTCCGGCGGAACCTTGAGACTTCAAGGAGAGGGACGAGCAATGCTAGATCAATTTATCACAAACCGGCGATAGAATCCTGCCCCAAGAACCCACGAAGGGGTGGTACTGGCCAGTCCTGTATTGCCTTGATCTTTGCAGGGTCCGGACACCGCAGAAAGAATATATCCAAGGTCTTCTATAGAAGTTCTGGCGAATTCACGGATTCCTTGGCATACAACATCAGAAGGGTTAACTCAGCCATAAATAATTTATTATTATAAATCGCTCAAGGCTGCGGAAACCAGACATGGCCTTTAGACCAAGGCTGAGAACTACGGCAAGGGAGGGAGATTGGGGAATTTGGTTTCTGGTCAGAAGATTGGTCACGGTATCTAGGCTGTGTTTTGACCGTTTCCACCCCTTCTTTTGAAGTACTAACAGAAGTAGTTCTGTTTTGAGAGGAACTAAGAAGCTTCCTTTGTTGAGCATCAACATGCATCTCAGCTCTCCTAGCTATTGGTTTGGCTTTATCCTATCTGGCTCAAACATTCAACCCTCGGAATTGAAGTCCTCATATTTTATATGTAGATGTCACATACCAACTTCGGTGATAGCAACGCCTTGGACTCCAGCACTTGATTGGATGGGACCCGGAAAGCAAAGAGAGAGAAGCCAGTCGGGAGCAAAGAGAGAAGCCAGTTAGTAGGCTTAGCCCAGAACTGATCCCTTACTAACTTGACTATCCCCGTTCACCGGTCATAGAGAAGAACCTGTTCTTTTCCCTCCCGTGGCTATTCCAACACATTCCGGCCTAACAACATCCCACCTAGACTACGACTACTTATTCCTGTTTGAACTATTTATTCCTTAAACGCAAAATCGAAGTTGAGATCATATAGACTCATTTCCCCCGCTCGGGGAGAGGCAATCAGTATGCTAGTTATGAGCCGGTCCCATCTATCATTCCTCCTGTCTATCCTATATATGCAAATGAGTCAGTCGAGGGACCGCATCCACCTATCTATTCTATAGACGTTCATAGTGGTGGCGGGGCATGCATAAAGAAGTGCATTCAACTACTTGATTTAGCCAGGTAGGTGTGCGCTGGTTGGGCATGGTCCAATCAATTACCGAGCAAGCAGATCTGGTATCCCCCTACACTCCTGCGTTAGCTCAAACGAGCAACCGCAATGCAGTTTAGGTTTAGTTCAGGGGAGCAAGTATCGAACACCCTGTTTTATCCACAATCTTTTTTTCTCTTTCTCTTTGTTAGCTGGCTCCTGCGTTCTAGCTAGGCTAGCGGCTAGTACCATGAGAAAATGAGTCAAATCAAAATAAAGAGAGTACAACCATCCCCTCTTTTTTATCCCCGGAAAGCCATCCCCAACAATTCAGTATGGATGGATCTTTTGTTCCGATAAATCAATTAGTAGTTGATGGCGGCTCGCCTATCCATCCTATGATAGTAGGATGAGGGTGGACTCATCATCATTAGCTGCGTCGCGGGCAATAGCAATTATTTGGCAGAGTTAGACAAGAGTTTTCAAAAGTCTAGGATAACCCTTTGGATGCCGCATAGACTAAACGTTACTCGTTCTTTCCTTTTGCTTTCCGCTTTGCCTGACAAGGCGTGCTAGCTGAAGGTTGCCATTCTTTCTATCTATTGGTAGCGCTTTTATCTATGTGAAGGTAGCCAGGGGGAGGATCAATAGGGTTACTTAACCAATAACCTAGTCTAGCCGGATGTCCTCATTTATGTATTATCGGTGGATTGATCGATCGGAAAGTAAAAGATTTTCGGAGTGTTTATAATAGATGACAACTGGATCCATTAGCTACATATCTTCTCTTTCTGAAGCATTTTACAACTAGATATAGCTAGAACGCTAGCTTCCTTAGATGCAATGTGTTGGAACACTATGGCTGACTCCGAGCGAGGTGGTTTTTTGTTGCTCCGCCTACTCAGTGC
>Ga0224573_1000053_pt1 | contig 15292 bp, 12 predicted proteins | sample CRU1metagenome_FD_189088 | JGI IMG/M metagenome (GOLD analysis project Ga0224573, IMG submission 189088) | Spruce roots microbial communities from Bohemian Forest, Czech Republic - CRU1 | ecosystem: Host-associated > Plants > Roots > Unclassified | place: Czech Republic: South Bohemian Region... | reverse complement strand
TTGGGATGATTGTTTAACAAAAAAGAAGGACCGCTCAGGACTTGCCTTCCCTTGAGTAGCTAAGGAAAGGTATAACCCCGCATGCCCGATTAGTCAATCAATCGTGGGTTAAGCACGCTCAGGAGGAGTGGTCCACAATCTATAGTATAGGCAAGCTTTCTCATTCGGGCATTACAGCAGCTCGAATATTTTGTTGAAGTTTAGGACAACCTAACTACGAGACCCTACTTCGTTCTCTATTGCTCTATTGACTGGCCGGATATAGATCTATGTACTAGGCCCCCACCCAGGTGTCTTGTACTTGTCTCTCTGTAGATCTTACTGTCCTATCACATGATGAAGGGGATTTAAGATACTACCCCCTATTGGCTGACACGCGCTGGCTGAGAGGCGGGTCGAGGTGAACCTATTTATTCATGGTACTACTGCAATCGAAATGGGGGGGCATTCGTAGGATCCGATTGGTCTTGATGCGAGAATATGGTCTGATCGTATGATCCGTTTAGAGCGTCGCTATGGCTATGTTCGGATGGCTACGCAGCGCTAGCAATGTCTGATCCCTGTCAGTCCCTGATTAATGATGCTTTTCTGTACCATGCTGTCGTAGGATTACTGATGCTATTATGTACGATTCACGATGATGGAATAAAAAATCTTCCTTCGGCGGAATAGATTCTTCCTGAATGGGCGATAGATGAAGATATTGCTCTGGTCCACCATCTCTTCGTCGGGGCCCCTCTTGCCCCGCCCCCCCAGTGTGGTAGACCTCCGTGTGTACCACCTGTCATATACGGATATACGGTCGGTACCTGCTTTGTATGTATATATCTTCATGCGCACATGATATCTTCATTCGTATATAAGATATCGTCGTTTCTCAGAATCCATGAAAGCTTCTTCTGCAGGGAAGGCTGGAGCACTGTGATCTGGGTCGTAAAATGCAAAGTAAGGAGAGTTCGGATCACGATCGCCAAGTGCTTCATCTGGAGAACTCGGATCTGGATCTACAAGAGCTAAGTTGGGAGAGCTGGAATCTCGGACAAGCAACAAAGAAGTCCTGGAGAGCCCGGGTCAGAGACCAATATCAGGAGTTTAGGCAATATCTTAATAGTGATCATCCTTTTCTAGATAAGCGGGGGGGACCTCTCAATATCCCTATCTTCAGAGTACGAAAAGCAAGCATCATCCACTCCAATATAGTATTTGATTTCGGACGCAGGAGGTGCATAATTCCAAACCCTTTATGCGGGCACCGGGTGAACAGTACTGCGATCTCCTGGAGCTTACCTTACACTTGACGGGCAAGAACATCCATCACCTGATGGAGCTTACACCGGACGAGCGAGAACATAACCCGAGGGGGCTAGGTCGGTCTGGAGAGGCCGCATTGCTATTCTTTGAAGCATCATCAACCCATCGGCAATATATATATATATATATATATATATTATTTATATTATTACTAAGAATCATCCACCCTTTACCTTGATGCGGAGACAGGAGGAACTGAGCCGTCATTCCTTGATGCGAAGGCTAGAGAAGCTTCACTTTCATCCGGGTTTCACACTGGCCGGGCCGGGCCGGACCTGGCCGGGGTTAGGGGCATCACCCGGCATCGGCAGGAACACAATAGTCATTCTTCCTTGGCGCTGGGGCTGGGGCCTTACCCTTTGGATTTAGGTCAGGAAGGGCAGCCCATAGCTACCGCTCCCTTCTTCCTTCTGCCTGCTTGGTGCTTGCATGCCTTCTTTACTGGAGAAAAGAACCAATCGAATTCTGTCTTGCTACCAGACAACTTCAAACTCTAAGTGCTTAGCGTTCAGTCTTCGGCAAAGAACTTGCACTCGCATGAACTCCCTTCGCTGGCAGTCTTTATATGTATTCTGACTTCTTCATAGTTGATCCAGAGAATACTATATAGTTGAGAACTCGAAAGAAAAAGCGATACGTCTGATAGCGAGCTTTCAGGATTGGATTGAATACTTGATAATCATTCTGAACTCCCTTCCGTAAGTCCTTTGCTTTTCAGTGTGAGGTTAGAGCGATCCTGACTTACCTGACTTACAAGACAACTATCATGAAAGAGCGGAAAGTGCTTGCTTGTCGAGTTGCATCCGGGTCTTCTTTCTTCTGGTGGTTGGTATTATCAATCGCCTAAGGGTCGCAATGAAGGCATAAGACTTTCCTTAATAAGAATGCATAGTTTAGAATAACTACTCTAATTCATTCGCTAGAAGTGCTTATTGCTTCGGGTATTGTGTTAATTAACTTGATGAATTCATAGTGGATAAAGAGCATACTTTCTAAACACTACTCCTGAGCTTCTTGCTTCTTGCTTCGCTCCCTAAGGTGATACTTCTTTCTGGATTGAATACCTGGCTCGTGGAACGAGCCCCTACTGACTCGTTCCGTATACTACACTCGTCCCAAATGCGAGCTTTGTATACGTAGCGAGGGTAACTTGTTGCGAATGGAGCCTGACCTCGCGGAACGAGCCCCCATTGACTACTTAAATGAATAAGCGATAAGTCTTCCGCAACTTCTGACCCTCCCTTTCATCGGGTATTATATATATATTATGACTTTCGAAACACAACTTTCATTCAAGAGAATACAATAGAATCACTCCTGGGCTGGCTTCCCTCTCTGACTAGTAGCATGAATTAGCTTCCTTTCAAGCAGGTGTCCCTTTCGTAGGTCTGTGTTTTTTCACTTTCTTACTTCAGAATCAGAACTCGAAAGAATGAGCTTACTAGTATTCCTGGGTTGCTTTCCTCTCTTTTATCCGATCAACGCATTCGTAACTAATAGCAAGAGGGTAGTTAAGCCAATAATCGTCCTTGATTGCTTGGGTAAGGGTAAGATAGGGTATTCCTGGCTTTCTGGCTTTCATTAGCGTCTTTCTTATACGAAGGTGAGACTTGCTTTCATTAAGACTCGAAATAAGGTTAGGTAGACTGACGGCTTGATTGAATACAGGATATAAGAACCAGACGCTTGAACGACTCGCATGAACATGAATTAGCTTAGTAGTTGAGTCCCGGCTTCTCAGTGCTGGCTTAGGGCATTGTTTCTCTTCTTCCGCTATCATCGTCCTTGCTTCTCAGTGCTCCGATGCTTGAGATGACGGATCCACCACTGCACCTCTGGCTCCTCTGGTTACTAATATCCTTGCTTTACCTTTCTCTAACTATATAGATTGTGCTTATCTTTCTTATACGGATATTTCAGGTGAGGGAAACTTGTTTTCGATGGAATTAAGGATAATCAAACTCTATGGCTTCCTTTATAAAGACAAGACGCATTCATGAGCTTCCTTTCGAATCACAACTAGATTGAAGTGCTTGCCTTCTCCCTTGTTGCTTGCTTAGAGCTGGAAGTTAGAGCTAGCCCCTTCTTTTTTTTCTGATATTGCTTACTTCAGAATAACTACACGCATGAACTACTCTACTGAATTCGCTATCAGTGCTTGAATGAGCTTCTTAATGCCCTCTCAAGTCTACCCTGAATTTCATTACCTTTGCCTGCGTTCATGCTTGCTTGTATTCCTTCCGTGCTTAGAGCTGAGCTTACCGGAGAACCAGAACTCGCTTACTTCGGGCTATGCTTATAGACATGCATACAAGAGAACACCACTCCCTTTCTTATCGGGCTAGGGTCATTTATGACTATCATTCTGGCTTGCCTACCTTACTGGAGAAGAACTACTCTATTGACAGAGCTTCCTTATTAGACGAGATATCTGGTTATCCTTATGGCTTGGAAGTGATAGTGAAAGAAAGAGATAATTATATCTCTGATGAGCTTCTTAATACTCTCTCTAGTTAAAGAACTATTAGTTAGGGTTCCCGTAGCTGGCTTCACCCAAGGAGATACTCACTCGATCGGTCGCTTCGCTCCCTGGCCTGGCTTAAGTTACGGGGGTAGGAGTCATACTACTTAAGGAAGACTTTGTGGATAGAATACGGAGAAGAGAAAAGAACCACTAAATCGCTTGGCTTGCTGGGTAGCAGCGTAAAGTGCTTGCTTAGAGCTGTATTACAGGTTGTGGATAGGTATGATCAATAGCCGAAGGAAGGAGGGGAGTTCATACTAAAACCAAAGATAGTCCTGAGTTGCGTTCTCATCTGGTATCCGATCGTCCTGGCTTAGTGGATTAGGAGCGTTGTATTATAGCTTAGCTTCGGGGAGAGCGATCCTAGGAACCAGTCTTCCTATCCCGGATGTCTTGCTAGCCAGCCTTAAAGGAGGGATGCTTGTCTTCGCCGAACAAGTTCCCCTCGGTAACGCTAGCTTGCTGCTGTCCTTGGTGTTTATATACGTGATTACTTCAGAATCACGACAAGCATTAATCCAGACCAAAATCAATTTCCCTCCCCTGCTCCTTGCTTCTGGCCTTTCTAGCTTCCCTTCTTCCTTCTTCATTCAAGTGGGTTAGGGGCTAGTTCATACCAAAACTCATCTTATAGCTCCCCTGCTTATCGGGCTAGGTCTTATAAACGAAGGCTCCGTCCATTGCATCGGGTAAGGTATTCTTTCTTTCCTGTTTGACTAATGAAGAACTCGCTTTCTAGAGCATAGTAGCCGCATTAGGATGCCCTGCCTTCCTGTAAGCAGGCTTTGTTTATATACTGGCTTACTTAAGAATCCAAACTCTATGGCTTGGTTCCCGATCTGCCTGTGTAATAGGGCATTCATTCTGATATGGATGACTTTCTCATAACCACTCTTCATACATAGTTGAGTAAGAAAATTCCGGAGCCGGATAATAACTGCCTGGCTTTCATGAGCTTAGTATAGAATAACTACTCGCTTAAATGCATATAATACAAGCAGAACTGCCTTCCTTGTGCTCCCTTGCGTTTAGGACTGTATTTCTCTGTGATGATTACTTAAGCAACTCCACTAGCCCTAAGCTTCTTCTTTCGCTTAGTTGCTTTCCTGGTCTGCCTGACTACTGTAATGAATGAGCTTCCTCTTCCGGATGTCTTGCCTTACTTAATCCTCTTAATCATTAGCTTACAGTTATAGCTTATTAAAGATATGATTATATCTCTTTTATTAGCGGATGAATACTATTCTTAAATAACGATAAGGACTCCCTTCGCTTGCTGGGTTAGTTAATAAAAGACATAATCGTACTAGCTCCTTTGCATGGCTTAGTTCATACCTAAGCTTATAGGTCTGGTTTGCTGGGATGGCTCGCTTGTATACTTGCTTTCATGAATACGCTAGAAGTGTTCTTTTGCTTGCTTTCCTTAATAAGCTCTTCCTTGCTATCAGACTTCCTTTCTCCCGGAGAATCACCACTCTAATTCTTTCTGATAGTAGGCTGCCTCCATTGAGAAGGTTATGAGAGGATTCTGGATGACTCGATAAGAATACATTCTGGATCTACTACATGCATACTAAAGAATCACTCCCTTGGCTTACGTTTCGCGCTTACGTAGAAAGTGAGGGGAATTTATTGCAGGCACTTGCCAGCTGGTGTCCCTAAGAAAGACGAGCTTTCCTTTCAGAAAGCAAGTCAGAGGGAAGTTTCTTATTCAACACAGGGTGGATTCCTACTATGAAACCTCTCTCTACACACAAGATCACCCCGCTACAAGTCAGTGGTTTAATCGGTGACTAATGAGCAGAAAAGGAGCCAGCGATCATTGCCGGCACAATTGCGGGCAATCGCTAACATGAAATTGACGTTGTCTCCTGCCAACAGTATGGTACACAAAAGAGACATGGCAATCAGCGTGCAGCTTACATTTGAAACCTTATGGTGACATACCCATTTTTACGTGTGGCCTACATTGATCCAGTAGAAGAGAGGGAGAAGGCGTGCCTATAATATAAGAGAAGGCCCCCTATAATATAAGAAAAGGGAAGAGCTACGGCGAGGTTCCCCTATAATATAAGAAAAGGTGGAGCGGGCCGAAGATAAGGTGGGGGCTTAAGGCTTCGCTTCGCTAGTTCAATCCAATATCAGACTGAGAGCTAGTTCTTCTTCTCTGGTCTAGTAGTTATTCTCTAGTATGCGCATGTTAATATTATATGATATTAAAGAATGCCCTCAAGCACGGAAGGAATACAAGCAAGCATGCACGCAGGCAACGGAGGAAGACCCGCAGGGGAGCTATCAGACTGGATTCCAATAACCGCTAGAAATAAGTCTCAGGAGAAAGAGATCAATCGTAGGATATAACCACTTTTCGAAGCTCTAAGCAAGCGCACAGTCAGCTTCTTACAGAAAGCTAGCAATAAGCACTGTAATCTCCGGTATTCAATCTCTTTCGTTCGGATCCAGTATTCAATCCAGAAGCACGCTTAAATGATGGGAGTCCTGTATGCAATCCAGAAAAGAAAGACATGATTCATAAAGAGTCTGAGGGATACCATAAGGCAGAGGATGTTTTCACTCGCTCGACAAAAGGGTGTTAACGCTCACTCATCATATGGGTGAGGGATATGAGATTCCATCCACTCGACCAACGGGATATGAAGCAATAGCTAAATCGACCAAAGGGAGAGCGTAATTACATATATAATGAATGAACGCATAATTACATATATAATTCATGACTGGAAGAATTGCTCACCTGAAGCATGAGGGTGAGGAAGAATTGCTCACCTGAAGCATGAGGGTGAGGAAGAATTGCTCACCTGAAGAATGAAGGAGAGGAAGAACTGCATTTTCAGCATTCAAATCGAGATATTCTGAAATAGCGTAATTACATATATAAGTGAAAACTCACTCACCATGTTGATAGGTTGGTAGAACCAACCAAACCGGCTGTATAATACCCTGCCCGGTAGAACCAATTTATCTGAATGAGTTTCTTTATACTGTGGGGGAGGGGCCCAAGCCCTCCATAATAAATGGGTTTGTTCGCACCCGCACCTACCTGCACCCAGCCAAGCCTGCCCATGCTATGCTCCCAACCAAGCACAGGAATCCCTTCTCCACAAGCAGGGATCAGATACAACCTACCATCCGATTACATCAGATATGGGGGGTAAAACCCCCATACCCACCATCGGATCTAGGCTTACTGACAGCGGGATACAATCCAGACACGCAGACAATGCTATCCTTCCTCACAGCGCATGCTATTGAACCGAACATCGCATCCATGCTTCCTAACACCCTAGGGATCAAATCCTTCCTAACAGCCGAGGCTATCAGACTAGCAGGGGATCAAGACAGACAAGCAGGCGATTGATTCCTTCCTAACAGCCGATACAATCCACCCTACCTTCACAGGACATCCAGACACTACACCAACAAACAGCGCAGGGAATCACATCACGCACACAAACACCATCACTAGGCTTTCACTGCTGAGATGAGATACAGAAAGACTTGCAGGGGTTTGATCCCACCATACAAGCTGGGCATGCTATGCAGACATACCACCAGGGAATACTACCTTCCCACCAGGGGTTATAGGTGTATCCCTCTCTCTCCTTCCTTCCCTGCATTGATAGTCGATAGTCTCCATCCTCAGATGTCTATCTCTCAATCCTCAGCTGTGAATGTCAATCTCTCAGTGGTAGTATCAGTCAATGATTCAATCCATCAGTGGATAGCATTCCATCCTCTGTCCATTGGTATATGTCATACGATCCGTGGATAGTGACTGCATTGCCTCCCGTGCTTGGTAGGAAGCATTTCATCCCCCTCCCATCGGGTTCCTTCAACCAACAATCCCTGAATATATATATTGAGCTTCTACATTGGGCTCACCCCAATATATATATATATATATATATTATCTTCCTGCCCTGGATTCACCACCCAGCCCCTACTGCCCTCAGCTACTACACAATGAACCCCACACACTCCCACCCTCCCTCGCAACCGCATGCAATGCACCCCGCAAACGATTGATTGCCAATATATTCCAAGCAGGGAGGGATCACTTCCTACCGACCATCGGATGCAATGCTTCCAACCTGCCATCCGAGACAATCCAAACACACCCTGCCATGCCAGGGACTACTCCTACTCACTCACAGACAGAGCCGTTGAATGCTCCTACTACCTTATTTGTAGTGAGTCAAATGGGCCTAGAGGATAAGTTCAAACCCTAACCGGAAAGTGCACAAGCAATATTTTATGGCTATTCATTCAATTCTTAGCTTCGTGCTTCATGAAACGAGATAATGCTAATCACGTTGCTTTCCTCACGAGTTCGCACTATTCCCGTTAGCGACGACAGGCGAGCTTAGGGGCGGCAAGGGAACCCACCGGAAGGAACCCGCTCCAAATATATATAGTGCGGTGAACTCTGGGGCGAGGTCATAACATTGGTTCGGATACTAAAGAAAAGGGTGATGAAACGGACGCTTAAACTGGGCTTGAATTCCAACTCGATCTACTTATAAAGTAGAATCAACTAGAACTATATATATTGACTCCTGTCTTTCTCGATGCTTACTCAGATGTGGGTTTGCCGGGCGGGGTAAGTGGTAAACTACCTTTGCTTACTGTGGTATTTTCTTTGTTACTTATGCCGGGATCAAACGAGAGGAAGGGAGGGAACGCTGTGATATGGTATATACTTATTGAGAAAGGGTAACATGTAACTTTGGTGCCCCGTGTTCGACTTCTGGCTTTTGGTCTAGAACTGAAACTGGCGAACCTCCCACTGGTAAAGATGCTACTGCCTTTCCCTCTCCTGCTAGTGGTTTGACTGGGTCAAATGCTACTTTTGCGTATTTAGGTCAGAATAAAGGGCGACTGGATAAACAGAATCTGAGTAAACAACTGCTTCCACCTTTGGAACTTGGTCAACTCGATCTACTGGATCAAGATCAACTGAATCCACAACAACCTTATTATTGACCTAAAGATGCAGGAACTGGGTATCAAACTGAAATGGGATATTCATAAACGGCTTATGGGTTTTAGGAGGAAACCCCCATATGTCTCTCCGTGTCCCTTGCCCTTGCAATTGGAGTCTTTTAAACTTTGACTCGAACTAGAAGGGATGCTATTGGTTCTGCCAGGGGAACTCAAACTGGATAATATGCTTCTTTTACTGGATCAACTTCAACTGGAACTGATACTAGTGCTGATGGCGATGAAACTGTCATTGAATCCACCTTGAAATATAGGTAAACTTTCACTTATCCTTTCGCTTTTAAAGTCCACCTCTTTACTTAAACCCTTCTCAAATGCGTGTACCGATAAGGCCTATATAGGGGTAAGCGGTTTACTGGAACGAAGTGAGGGCTTAACAGTTGATGCCCTAGCAATTCAAGTTGAAGATCCAGATCCAAAAGTAGTTGACCCGGTTACAGGAGCATAGTAAATAGCATCTATATCCGCGAGAGAGGCATAGCCGGTTGCAGGGCCAGATGTGGAGCTATCAGTTGGAGCAGTATATCAAGTCGCAAATCCAGTTGACTAAGTCCCAGATTAAGGAAAGGACGGAGCATCACCGATAGAACGTGCATATACTGTAACACCACTTATACAGCACTTATAGGTAAGCCCTTACCTTCCTGCTATCGGGGGCCGCCGAGCCGTGTCAAGCGTGTGTGTGCTACTAAATAGCTCCGGTTAGAACCGGTTAATCCATAAGTAGCAGCATCCAAATCAGTTCCGGGTTCCATGCCAATTCAATAGCTTGCTCGAGAGCCATAACCTTTTTATCCATAGCCCTAATAAGAAGCAATTGACCTAGAATGGGAAGCATAGGTCGCAACAGTATAGGTAGCAGCTAGAGCAGATACATTTCTATAGCCTCCAACAAAAACATAGGCAACGGTTGCATTTGCCTGAGTTACAGTTCCCACTACAGAGGAAGCAAAGGTAGCACTAGCAATTGAACGTGATTCAGTTAATCCCGCTCCAGTCCTCGTTTAAGTTGATCCATACCCAATTGGCCGAGTAGATTGAACCGTTTATCCGGAAACAAAAACAATTGCACTTGATCAAGATCGATAACCAGCATCTAAGCCTGCGGCACCCCTTCCTTGGGCGCCCGTAGTATCATCCATTCGAGCAGATTCAGTCATAGATCCCATTTCAGTTAGTCTACCACCACCTCGATAGCTAGTAGCTTCTCCAGTGTCGGGATTAGTATCGCAAACAAAGGCTTCAGCGTCAAAGACATATACGGAAGCATAGGTGGCAAAGGTGGGAGCTAGAGCATAGGTAGTTTCAGTAGCAAATCCACCCGTCGATGACAGGACTAGCAACAGAGAGTAGAGGCTTCAGGACTAGAGGTGAGAACTTATCCTTTCCTTTGGTCCAAGTAAAGTGAGTTTTTTATTGGAAAGGAAAAGCAAACCCACCCTCCCTTATGTCCAAGCGAAAGAGGCGTACCTGACCTTAGAACAAGTCAGAGGTAGGTAGGTTTTTGGTGATATTACGTATGATAGGCGTCGTTGAGCGGAGAACCCTTCCTTAATCGATCGTCGCGGAACGGTAGTAAGCTGCTTGAAAGATGGGAAAGTAAAGTAGAGTAGACGCTAGCGCTTCCCAGTCCTCGTTCCTCCCGGCCGGCTTCCCTATTGGTTGCTGGTGCTTTCACCGTACGATGACCTCGTTACTCGTGTGGATGCATTTGACCGAGTATCAGAAGCATCCGAGCCCGCAGAAGTAGAGGCAAAAGCAGTGGTTTCAAAAGCAGCCGTTCGAGATGGAGATGGAGATCCACCAGTTGATGATCCAGTTCCGTATCCAGAGCGAGCAGTAGTAGATCCATATGCAGTTCCATCGATTGAAGATCCAGTTCCATAAGCAGTGAATGATTCAGCTGACCCAATCTCGAAAATTGACTTCATTGATCCATCAATAGCGTAGGTAGAGCCAGTTATTGATTGATTCCGCGCCTAAGAAGGTCAATGCCGATCCCGTGCCGAAGTAGCGAGAAGAAAGAGCAAGTGCGGAGGAATCAAGGGTGGCTCAAGAAGGGCGCAGAAGGCGCTCTAGAGGGGGTTTTCTTAAAAGTTTCCAACCTTAACCGGGGGAAAGCTTGAGCTTGTTGGGAAGCCCTCGGAACCACCAAAGTAAATCCTTCGACAATGCATATATTATATACGTAATGACGCTTTTCTTTCTTCCCTCTCTTTCCTACCTCATGACTTGCCTCATTATAGGTAATTCTCTTCCCTACCTCATGACTTGCCGAATAGTGAGGTCGCTCAGGGAAAAACCAAAGCATGGTATGCCCGAATCATTCTAAAAAAGGAAGGACTTCGAGATCCACCTTTGGTTCTGCTTATCTCGTTATAGAATGAGGGTTAACATATTATGAGGTCCTAACGTTGGGAAGTGCATCTATTTATTATCATCGCATCTCTATCTACATATTAAGAAAAGAAGATGCTCCTATCATCGGAGTATATGGTGTAAATATGCTTCCCTCCCCCTCCCCTTCACGGAGCAGCGCATCTTGTCTTCAAAGATGAGTTGTAGATGAGTCGTTCGATCGCCCCACATATCGACGATTTGTTAATGCCTTATCCTCCGCCCATCTAGTTGAGCAATTGAGGGATAGGATACAGGGATAGAAGAGTCGAAGGGATGGATTCGATTTCCTCTCTGGGTCGTTGATGCATATGTTACGATGCCTTCGGATGAAGGTTATTTATTGCTCACCCATAAGGGTGAGGAGGGGAAGGAGCGAAGCTAAATTCCGTATCTACTAGTAGGTGTGAGTCAGGCCCTTAGATGACATCTATCAGGACCTTAGATAAGTTCGTAAAAGGTGAAAATGAAAGTAATAAGCGTTACTGGTTGGTTTCCGCCTCGTAAAAGGCTGATCTTGTCCTTCGTGAAAAAAGAGCATACTAGCTGGAGTTATCCCTCGCTCCCTCCCTACTAGCTGGGTTCCTTCTCGTGAGAGGGGCTTGGCTTCTGGAGTTATCTCTCCCTACCTACTATAGATAGTTATCCCTCGCTCCCTACTAGCTGGGCTTGTGAAAGGGCAAGGGCTTAGATCCATCCATATCCGAACTATAGAACACCACATCGGGAACCACCCCCTAAGGAGGGAGAACCACCGAATTCTTCGGGGAGCAGCCTATAGGGAGACCCACCACCTATGGCATAGAGCCACCACGCACCAGGAGAGAGCAACCTAGGGAGTAACCTAGAGAAGGACCTACAATTTTCTATTTATTCCCACCCTTTTCTTAGAGAATAGTTTAGGGCAACTCTTTCGGGGGGGGACCTTACTCTTGTCGGAGGAGAACCAGCCTAAATGACGGTGTATCGAGTCGGAGGGGCAGAAGCCTAAACTCGACTAAATTAATAATCGTTCAAGACTGCGATCGATTGATCGTCAAGGTTGAAGCTGATTGATGCCGAAATAATCTATAGGGGGGATCCGAAGCATGGAGAAACAGCCGCTTTACTCAAGTTATTAGAGATGTTCCCTACGGGTGAGGACTAAGGCAATTTATTGATCTTCCACCCTATTAATATGATCAAAGAACGGTCACTCTATTCTGGAGAGGGGTCGGACTGTCAATACAGACCTATATCAAGTGGTTTCAAAAGGTCATCATCATCCATCTTTTAGTGATTAAGTCATCCAGTCATCCACCTCACCCATGCAGGTAAAGAAATAGACTTGAATGCATCCGCCAACAGGAAAAAAAACATGGGCTACTGGTTCACACAGGGCAGGCAGAGTCCCCCATCCATATATTGCACTTTGGTCACTAAAGGCCCCTCAGTAGCTCCTTTGGTCGATCAATAGCCCGCTGAGGTCGAGATTTACGTATAGACACTCGAGATCGAGATTGTCCGATTAACAACGCCTAGAGCCCCTTATTGTTTAATTTATCCGATCAACAATGCACGATCAGCCTACCTCTCTCAATTTTCCCACCATGTATAGTCATATGTCTCTCAATGAGAAAGTGATTCACCGAGGAGATCAAGGCAGGTTACCCAGTAAAGCACTTAGGTCGATCAATGTGGAAAGCAAGCCTATAAAGTAAAGTGCTGCCATACAACATGAAAGTTGTCCGGTCATTCAACTTACTTATTACTTCTCAAGGGGTCTGCGAGGCTTTGATCTATATGCAGCTCAGATCGAGGCTTGAGCTAAGTTATTTCTTTCTTTCTTTGGCGGAGACTACGACTGTTGACGGCTCTCACAAGCAGCTATCTCACTCCCTAATATATCCCACCCATAACCCAACCATTCACTGGTCCAGGACAAACAATAGCTACTGCTATTATTTACTCGTGGAGGACACTTCTACTCCTATTTGCTGCGATCAGCTATTAGATCCGCCGATTCACTATTATTCCCGCCCTATTTTGAAACAAGTTCAATTGAATTACGGGGATCTTAAACATATACATATAAAGGAGTTGCATCTTTTATAACACAGTTATAGATAGAAGAGCAACACTTGAGTAGAGACAGCCGTTGTTTCAATTTCACCAATTCTACTATTAAAGTAGCGCCTTTAGGTAATAATAAGGTGCAGGACAGCTGTTGTTTCAATTTAACCAATTCCAATTACTTATCGGCTATTTGCGGCTATTTGTACTAAGTTGTTCAACCTCAATCTTTTTCAGAAATTGAAAAGGACTTTGATTGTGTTATAAACAAAATGGGTTTATATTCACTTGTCCATATAGGTGTGGCCGTCGTGCACACTCAGGACGAGATTCTTAGGAGGTCTCGTATATACCTAGCACAAGGTCCATTGCCAGCGTTAGATACAGAGGGGGGGGTTTCAGGTCCAGTCAAGACAGAGGTGGACTTAATAGGTCGAGGCCACTCATTCCAGGTTGTGGGTGGGAGAAATATACGATCAGCTGACACATCAACGCAATTCTCGGTTTCAGATATCATACCATCTTGACAGTCATCGCAGACAGGCTGATGGTTAGCCTAGCCCCGGCTCTTTCTCGTTATTAATGAGTTCATCCGGAACCTTCTGCTCCATACTACTTGGGATCACTGGAGCAGATATATCATATTACAGCAGGAAAAAGGTTAGTAAGCAGTTCGATACCCAGCAGCATCATCAGAAGCATCAGTAGTAGTACCCTTAGGAGCACCAGTAGCATCAGAGCAAGCAGCTAATATAGCACCAGTGGAAGCATCCGTTACTACCATAGCCAGACAAAGCCATCCATCTCTGCAGTGGTGGTCCCAAGTACCTATTACCTATTAGTAGTTTCATGGTGCGGTTTAGTCTGATTTTAGAGATCGAGGTGAAGATTCTGTCTATAAAGCATTAAGCTGTTTACTCAGCAATTGGAGCAGCAGGAAAGGCCGCTAGAGCAGCAGTAAAGGTGGAGGTAGCAGTAGCTATGGTAAGGGTAGAAGATCCATATCTATTGAAGCAGCACGAGCAATTCCATACGCAGTTAGCAGTAGACCCGGCAGCATACCTAGGAACATACCCCGGTGGAGGATTCATAATCTAAGACCTCCAAGTTACGGTACAGCGATGAAGAAGGGCATTTTACAACGTTTCACACGGCTAGGAAGGATGACTGGTTACCTTGACTCTTACCGTGCTTCCGGACCTTGTTTCCTTTCGGACGTATCAACTGGATCAACGGCTGCTACTGAATTACTCGCTTTGGAACTGCAACTTCATAGTATTAAACTGGTACTTTATTCGATTAGCGCCGACACTTTTTTTAAGGTGCTAAGCGCCTAAATAGTGGACGGAAAGCCCGCTATCCGAGGATATAGAGGGAACGAACGAGATTAACTAAGGTACATAATAATGCGACCAGGTAGATAATCCTTCCTCAGGGGTGCGCTCTATTACCTTTAATCGGAGCTATTGGGAGATCTAACAATCGGAGCTTTGGTAATTGATCAATCTGGATATACACGGATGGATACATCTATATCTATATTCAAGGGATGTCGTGAACGGTGGTGGAACGGAGTAGCTCTCTCCCTTAGCAGTAGGGAGAGGAACGTGAAGACCCAAGGGAGAGGGAAAGAAAGAGGGCCTATCACAACAGGAATGAATGGGTCAAGCGTGACTTAGTGAGCGCATCTATCGCTAGCAGGCTGGTGGGCTTGCTGGAAACAGGTTCAAGGCCATAAGTCTCCCCCTTCTTGGATGTTTGGGGCAGGAAGGAAGTGAACTAAGTACTTCCATTTCGTCTCTTTATCTCAGGTTGGGAACACAATACCTTCGTATAAGGCTGGATTCGGAACTTCTACTAAGGCCGGCACTATTTTTACTATTTCTATAAGGTTGGGGAACTTATACCAAGGCAAAACACTAAAGATCATGATTAACATCAGGGCTTGAGATCAGGGCTTGAGATATGGAACCGATCTACATCAAT
>Ga0224573_1000052_pt1 | contig 15321 bp, 10 predicted proteins | sample CRU1metagenome_FD_189088 | JGI IMG/M metagenome (GOLD analysis project Ga0224573, IMG submission 189088) | Spruce roots microbial communities from Bohemian Forest, Czech Republic - CRU1 | ecosystem: Host-associated > Plants > Roots > Unclassified | place: Czech Republic: South Bohemian Region... | reverse complement strand
GGGTAGGCATTGATGCTCTTGAAGCGTATTCAAACGTTAGGAAGCTTGGTGGAGGGTGAGGTCAGGTCGGGAGAGACGACCAGGAAGGAGGGCGAGACCAGAGGTAAGGCGTGGGACATACTTATTCTTTTCTTGTTTGCCTTTTAAACATGTATCAAGAGCAGCAGGCAGCACTCACTTCATTATAAAACGTTAATAAGCTTGAAGCCAAGGAGGGTGAGGCCAGGTCGGGACAGACATATTTTATTACTGACTGGTATTGACCTAATCTTTCCTTCAACCATTTTCTTTAAAGGTGAGCGTTCATAAGCAGCGTACGTAAGGAGAACAATCGCACCTACCTTCCTTCCTTCATACGCGTAAGAAGGTAAGGACCGATCCTTTGTGTCAGCGCCGGGAAGATAAGTTCCTGCGATGATCGAGAAAGAAAGAGCGAAGACGCCATGTTTTGCACGTCACAAGTGCGCTATTTTCGAGTGAAATTGATCCCTTTTCGATCGAGAGTTCCAACTAAGTGAATTAGCCCGCTAGCTGGCTCTACCGTTTAATTAGTTGAAGTGCCCACCCTAGCGAATAGTTTACTATTTCCCCCTCATCCCAACCCAGCTTAGACTAGATAGGGTGAGCATAATCTGTTCGTAAGAGTCTGCCCCGCTTGCATCAGTTTATTATCTACGTATTAACTTAACAAGTGCTGCAATTCATAGAAGGGGTTTGAGCTTTAACTAAACCAATCATTCCATGCTTTTCCCTCGGTATTATCAATCAAATAGTAACTTCGTTCGGCTTTTTGAAATGAATATGCTTCGACCAGAGATTCAAAAAGATAGAATAAGGTGAACAACTCTTTCAATTACTTATTGGCCCGAGACCTACTTACTCGGTGATCAAGTAACCAACCTTCATTAGACTAGGTTCTTCGTTGATATTTGATTCTATTGATTGGCATTTCATGCTTCATGGAAGGATGAAGTATTTCTTTTTTCTTTATTGAGACCAAGAGCGTATTGGCCGAGGACCATATTTATGGACGGGGAGGAACACTCAGGTCAATGAGATTGGCATCGCTTACTAGAGTGGTATTGAAGCACGCTAAAAGGCCATTGAATCAGTTTGAAAAATATGTAATGAACTGTTTCTTCTTTGTGAAAGACTCTTTCTTCTTCTTCTTTCTTAATGAACTTAATGAATGATTCTGAACTTAAGTGAAAGGAATTACGTAGCGCTAAAAAGGCTAAGAGAGGCGGGTATACCTCTCTGAGAGCCGGGCATACAGACTTATGAAGAGTTCTTCATTTTCATCAGTCTTATAAAAGCCCCCCTTGGTATCATCATAAGGGAGTTGCTCATGTAAGATAAGCTAGTTGGTTCGTGAAAACAGGTAGCTCATGAGAAAACAAAAGTAGATTGGCTCATTCTCGGGGTTTTCCTCTCCGGAAGCCGATATCAAATCAATATTTTGTTCACCCGACTTCTACCATCATCTCCCAACTGTTTGCTATATTTATTTGCTTGACAAGTCCTTTATTGATTTGCTTGGCACAGTAACAGGTTCTAGATCAATTGCTATTCCTTCTTCCCTTCTTCCTCATATAACTCATTCACTTAGTTGCTTTCGTGTAAGCTTCCTTTGACAAATATTTATTTTCAAGTGAGTCTCTTTCTTCTAGCGCCCCCTAAGCTTATATTGCCTCATAAAATGCCTCATAAAAGCCGGGCCATCGGGCATGTTCAGGTGGTGTGGGGACCAGAGCAAAAGAAATCTATTCTTATTGAGCCGAGACCCTTCATTCAAGGTAGGAATATTTGGGTAAAACGGGCTATTCAGGTAAGAGAAACGGGGAAGTTGGGTAAGACAGATAGGGCTAGTAAGTAAGGAGGGGTCCTGTTTTATTTTATTGCTTGCTTTATTTTGTTTCATTTTCCTTCCTGCTTTATTCTTTTTCATTTTCCTACCTGCCTTTGCTTGAAGGGTACATTTACACAATTACTAAAAAAAGAAGATTGCATTGTAAGATGGCACATCATAATCATAATCTTTTCTTGTAAGAAAGCATCGTGTAATAGATAGCGTTGTAAGATCGCATTGTATTGATCAAAGAGAAAAAAGGCTGCATCATCATAAGGTTGCATCATAGAATTTCACCGACAAGTAAGGGAATTGCATCGAAAGGTAAGGTTCATCGGTATGAGAGACTATGGTAGAATGACTTACACCTTTCTTTTCTATTGACTTAAGATTAAGATTGGCCAAGATTGGAGATAACACTTGCAGAGCTGCGGTAGGCAGCGATAACCGTGTGTTAAAAGGGCCATTGATACAGTTTGAAAGATTGGTTATATTCGCTTCTTCAACCCAACCTTTATGACTTTATTGGGGTTAGGTTCTCCTTCAACCCAACCCTTCCTTATGAATGACTTGAATAGAGCAGGGCTGGTCTCAAACTTGACCTCAACCTACTGAAATAGTGAGAAAGCGAAAGCAACTAATCGCCATTAGGTCAGGTTCATTGTTATTGGATTCTCCTGATGGTGGTATAGGATTATATTGATTAACACTCTATGGCAGGCACGGGATAATGAATTAATTCTTCCATATATTATTTTCTTTCTTGAGAAGCCGAAGCATCATATTATGAATGATTCACAAGGCCCCTCGTCGCAGGTAGACTGGAAGTGGTTATAGAACGCGCTCAAAAGGAAATTGAGATGGTTTTCGAGATAAGTCAGATGCGCTTATCGAACCTGATCTGCAGCTTTCTCTTTTACTGAAAAGCATTGAGCTCTGAAAAGCATTGATCTACAGCCTCCCCTAAACTACAGCCTGGCTCCTAAACTATAGCCTCCTCCTATGACTATGAGGTGGGTAAAAGTCTAGTTAATTCGCCTAGGGAGAGAATTGTCAAGCTGTTTGCTATATTTATTTGTTTATTTGCTTGACCAGTCCTTTATTGATTTGCTCGCTTGAAAGAATTCTTTGCTTGAAACAGTCACAGGTTCCAAAGAGCTACTCTTTCCTTCACAGGGTTTAGAGAGGCATTTCTCCTTCCTTAGAGAAATTATTTTTATATTCGCTAAAATTATTCACTTAGGTTGTTGGTAGTGTCCATGTCACCTCCTCTTTGATTTCAAAAAAGATTGGCCTTTCACTTCGATTGTTTCGCATTCCCAAAGGTTTGAACGTTAGGTCTTGATGATGTATAATAACTTTTCATATGAGCCTACTTGATCCTTCAAGTGGGAAGCAGTATCAATCAATTCTTCAAGAAGTGAGCATCTTCTTTCATTCTTTCTTTCGAGCAAGTAAGCATCCTCAAGGAAGAAAGTTGAGAATCTTTCTGATAACACCCTTCCTAAGCTTGCTTTTTACCGCCAACTCTTTGCTTACCTTCGATAGCTCAGGGTCATCATGTTCAACCTAGCTCAGGTAAGGTAGTTCCAATCCTTTTCATAAGGTAAGTACAACGCCCTATTTTTCGATGAAAAACCTGATCTAATCACTTATTCTTCTAAAAGGGTTCTCAAAGTACCCTTTAACTTAGTGGTTCTTTTCGGTGAGAGAGTGAAAGAAAACTTATTAATAAAAGCTAGATGTAAATCGAGAGATCTACCCCTCTAAGATTGAGAACTGGTTAATCGATAAAGAGCATGCTCAAGTCTAAGTGCTCCTTTGCTTGCTCAATCCCGGTTTGTTCTTCGCTAACAAGAACACACATCGAAAAGGAATAAAACTATAGAGTGCTGGGTCAGTTGATTTTCTCTTTATCTCATTGATGATTCACCCTCCGATATAAATCTCATTGAAAGCCTTCATTTCTCGTTGAAAAGCCCTACCCCAATCCCTACTCGCTCAGGTCAGGTTTTCCAGTGATATAACGAAGGCAATCATCAAGCAACAGGCAACTTCTCCTCCCGAAGAGCACTAGCGGCCAGCACTAACTCTATTGAATAAGCCACCGCTTATCCCTAACTCGATCAGTCGTTGGCCGGAAAGGGGAGGAGGATAATACCACTAACACGATCACGACAATTAGAAGGTAAGGCTCTCGAATCGGATTTTTCTTTCTTTCGATGCTATCATGAATGAAAACAACGACCACTGAACTCTTTTTGCTGTTCGAGAAGCCCTGATTCATTTAGTATGGAGGACAAGTGTCTTGAATATGAGCATTTGAAAGAGGTCCTGGCTCGATCGATTGATCTTAGAAGAACATCAAAGAAGAAAGATGAAATGCACATTTGATAGATTGATTCGAATTAGGGCTTGAGCAAGCAAAAGAGAGGGGATTAGGGCTATTACTATTATCCTACCCCGAACCTGGTCGGTCTGGTTGTGGGTGGTCTCATAGTATTAATATAGTGATTCGGCTCTCTGAATGCGGGCAGCCGGGAATGTTTTCTATAGGGGTATTAGACACCCTCGGGGTATCTAATCTTTCGTTTTATTTCGACAACCCAACCCTCCTTGATGAATCAATGCTCAAGACTTTGATCCATAGCAAGAATGATGTCGTAATACATATTTAGAGATATATAGATGAAATTATCCCCTAGCCACCACTATATTATACACATTGATTCAATGGATAGGGGTTAGTAGTTCTCATTCAATGGAATCACTTCTAACCAGTACCGATCTCTATTTATCTTCTGGCTTGTTCTTTGCCAGTTATTAATACTATGTGTCCATTTTTGGCCCGGGCTCTTGAGAGCACAAGAGGTCAGCCCTGAGGGGTAACTATATCCAAGCTTGATGGCTCGAGTTCTCTCTCTTGATCAAGAACATGAGAGAACACATGAGAACATGATTGATTCATTCGAGTGAGCACTCAATCAAGAACAAGATAAAGAGCTAGCTTAGAGCTTTTGAATGATAGCTTGAGTGGAACATGAGTTCGAGAACACCTTTTATGATTGATCAATCAATCAAGAGCTTGAGTGAAAAATGCTCTTAGACTTGATGGATCGAGTTAACACAAATTGAGTGAGCAAGAGCACTCTTAGACTTATATCGATCAACAGAGTTAACACACTTGCTTGAGCAAGATCAAACTACTGTTCACCACCACTGTTCACCACCACTATTTTCCACTTTTGATAGATCCGTTTTCGAATTGCTTTTTCATTCATTCATGTGATCATCATTCAAACATTTTTACAATGGTCCGATTTAACGAAAAACAGAGGAGGAAGTCTAGATTCAATGTGTTCTTGCTCATCATTTCGTAAAAGAATATAGGCATTATATATAATCAGGAGGTTGAGCAAGAATGAGATCTCAAATCGAGGAACAGATCTGGTGGTTGGTTGGTATACCTTCGAACACAAGAACAACACATGAAGGATGGACTCTGTCTTATAAGGAACCTGGATCAATGGTTTGAGTTTTCTTTCTTCCAAATGTGCTATTATCCTCCTCCTCCTCTGATCTTGAGACATTGAAAAGAAATCGGCTTTTCCCTTGCCTTTTTGAAAAGGGTGGTGTAATGAATGGTGAAAGGTCTTTCATTTTAAAAACAAGGAAAAGATTGTGTTTGAATGGTAAGATCAGAGGAGCATGATCAAAACATGATGTGAAAAAGGAGGTTAGAGTAGAGCAGAAGGAAGAACACACTAAGAAAACTATTGAGTTAAAACTTGTACTATACCCCCTATCTTGATTAGAACATCAAAGATGAGCAACACTCGACTACTCTACTAGCCTTTATCATCACTTCTTCAGATCAGGTGATTGATTGATCAATGCTCTCCTCCCTTTTTAATTGATTCAAATGGTCCGTGGCGGGAGGGGGAAAGGTCTGATGAGAGTTCATGATCGATCAGAGCTTGAGAGAACACATGAGAGAACAAATTGAACGAGAACACCTCCTACAAGAGCACACTTGATCAAGCTGATACTCGAGCACTCGAGTGCTCAATCAAGAGAACTCGTTGGTGTTCGATTACCTTCGATGAGGGTAAGGGCTTCAATCAAAGTGAATAAATCTGGCGGTTGCAAAAGCTACTGAAGAAATGAAGGTCTAATCAATACATCAAATGAAATTGAATATCCCAATTAGTTGGAATTAGTCGATCAAATATCCAACCCACTTGCTTGAGTATAGTAGGTTGAAGCCGCCTGCCTGAATTAGTAGGTTAGGTAGATTTCATACGTTCATTTAGCAGGCACAGCTACTGATCTGGTCCGGTTCTACTGAATTCACCTATTCAGCCTACAACCTGGCGCTCCGAAGCTGCACCCCTGCTTTTTTGGATGGAAGAGCTCATATCCTAAACCCTTCGATGGCGGCAGAGTGGGGATAAACCCAGCACATTTCCTCCGGGGCAGAACGTAGCCTGGATGGATTCTTTTGACAAAATTGCTTTCTGGAGGAGGGTGCATATAGATATATATTAAAGAAAGGGTTTACACAAGCCCGCCCCAACATAGTAAACAACTTGAGGTAGGTTTTGAAGGTTAGACCTCGAGCGGAGTCTGTAAGGGAAGCAAGAGACAGAATGATATAACGTCCGGAAGGATACTTTACCCGGCTAGGAGTCGCGAGCTTAGATGCTGCCTTGAAGGAAGGAGCTTTTCAACTTGATCGATAATTAGACGAACTTCCTACTCCATAATATTTGAGGATGAGTAGGGTCTATCTAACTGGGAATGTAGGCACAACGTAACAACGGGTTCATATAAATCCGGTAGATCGAGCAGAGAAGGAATGGGATATCGAGATGATATTCTCGATAGAAATCCCTCTGAAGAATACTGTCGCAAGTATACTTCAGAAGCACCTTTCTTCTTTCTCGTGGTGATTGTCATAATATCGTAAATAAAGAACAGGGTTGTTCACCCGGAAGGGTTTATCCCCTCCCTTTGTAGTAGTAGCTACTGGGCCGACCAGAAGAGAAGGTTGACTGACTAACACTATTAGGGGTAATACTTGTATCCCTCCCCGATTGCCCCGTAGTAGGCCTTTACTTAACTAGCTAGCCAAGTTATGTATGCGGGTTGAATCCTTCAACCCCACCTGGCTGAACCTCAATCTCGCCTCCGCCTCAATAATGAATGAACAAGTTGGAGATGGAAAAAAAAGCAAGTTTTATAAGGAATAACTACCTTAGTTACAATGATTGATGGATAGCGAACTCAAGATAGATTCCCAAATACCCAGTGGGTGGCGAACAGAATATGGACATGAAGAGGGTTGGGCGATTCTCTACTGCTAACTCAGTAATTCGTCCCGAAAAACAGGTAGACGCGAGTGGCGGCTGCGTACACGCCAGTAAGGGCTATAGCGCTTCAAGGCCCTCAATGGATGGTTCTAGGCGATTTGGTGAACTGCCACGTCCAGCAAGGGAGTGTAAGGGGCGAAAGAAACCCCTTCAACGAACGGAATCTCCAAGCCCTATCCGCTTGTTGTAGGGATCATGCTATGTACGGCACCGAGAAACGTGACACGATTTGGAATACGGGATTACTCTTCTCTATTCTAGCCACTACTGATATGAGAGAGTTGCAGTCAAATTCATTGCATTGGATTTATGCGGCGAGAGACTGACCGCAGGCAGGATATAAAATATTTCCTACCTTACCCCCGCAAAACCAACCCAAAGAGTTATCCAACCTGCCCCAACGATAAGAGAATTTAGATACCAGAGGCCCCAGGCATCTTTGGTAAAGCCCAAAAAGCACCATCCCTTCGATTCCTGCTTGCTCGAAAGTTGATATACACTGCAATCGTTGAGGTTTATAGAACACAGTTCTCACCTTCTATCTAACAGTAGTCGTCCAACAATCAGGTTTGACAGGCGTTTTCCATTCAAGAGATAGCTGCTCTATTATCATTTTGTTTCATCTTTTAGAAGAAGAAGATGATCATGTTTGTTCAAACACAAAAGAACATGAATAACCATCCCATAGGTTCCCTCCCTCCCCCATTGATGGCGAATTTCGATCTAATTGCTTGAGAGATCAGCAGCGCAGTCTTGAACGATTATTAAGTAGTCGCTCTATATAAGTAATTGGAGGCCCGATTGCAAGGGTTATAAAGCGGGCCCAAAATGGATCTATCACCTATAGGTAGAAGGCCCTTACCTTCTAACGAGACGACGAAGGAATAAGAAAACCCAGGTTGTTTCATTTCTATATGGGCTCATATTACTACGCTTTTAAAAACTCCTGATTCCGGATAGCCGACCACTCAAAACGTATATCTCTCATACTATTATTCCCACCCACACCCCTAAAAGCATGAATTATATTGGTTTAATCAACAGCATAGCCTTATTATAATCCCTACACTTCGCTAAAGATTATGAAGTGACCTTTTTCCTTGGCTTTATGCTATTCCTGGCTGGTTACCGAAACCTTCTCAATTATAAATACGTATTTATTCAATAGGTAAGACACTATACCAATCTTTCAATTTCCCTTCGAGAGTTAAAGGAAACAGCCTGCAAACAAGATCTTCTTGAACAATATTCAGCAAACGCAATCTAGATTCATAATTTATAATATGCTCAAATGCGATTGTTTTCCCTTCACCATTGAACTTCGGCAAGAGATCAACTGCCTTTCTTGGAGGGTCATGTAATGATCCTTGCAGACACAAAGCAGTGTTGTCCTCCCATACAGGAATTTGGAGCAGAGCCATTAGTTGTTAGTGCGTATATGAAAAGAATGGCTCCACGCGGGTCGACTTGTCCTTGTCCCTTCTTCTAGCGCCAAAATGTCGACGCGGGCAAATGACCCTCGTCAACCACATAGGCTTACCTGGTGAAAGGGCCCAATTAGATGTTTCTCCGTTGAAATGGCAAGCCCTCCGGTTATGGCCCGGTTTCCGTATGCAAGATAAGATGTTCTATTATGCTCTCTATCTAATCTAACCTAATAACTGTAAAATGCAGGAATGTCAAATTAAGATGGGGTGAATGCGGGTATTTAAATGCACCAAATGCAATATGAAACATGCAGCTAACTAAATCCTAATTAAAGGATCAAAGAACAAGATTCAGGTGTCCAAAGTCCCTGACCAGCAGGATATCCCAAATGCATTCACTAATGCCATCGGCTTGTCGGGATCCCAGGATTTCCGGAAAGTTTGAACCGGCTCTTGCACGCATGTTGGTTGTCGAGAGAGATAGCACTCGATCTTTAGTAAGCATGAAGCCCCTTTATTTACATTAATTCCTTTCCTGCTTGCGATACAAATACGAATAAATAGATGACGACAAATATTACGTACCCCGGTCTGAGGACAAAGATTTTAAATCATGGACAACAACTTTGTTTCATAATCTACAAGGACTTTCAGAATCAGCAGCAGATGATATGTATCAGTATAATTAGTATATATATATATATATGCATAGTAATAGTAGTAGAAGGATAAGCATGAAAAGGAGGATGTTTAGAAAGCTAAGCATTAGAATGCGAAGGAGGAAGGATATCTGTGTCAATGGAGGAATGACTATGACTCTATCCTATATCAAGTCCTGGAAAATAGAGATGGAAATAGAGATGGAAATAGAGATGGAAATGGAAATGGAAATGGATATGTCTCAAGTCCTGGAGATGGAGATCAGGGGAAGCAAGCGATAGCGATCTTTAGCCTACTTATCTTATCTTCCCTTGCGGCGGCTGTATCAGTATCTGGCTTATTGGTCTCTCTCCCTGTCACCCTAGCTATAGTAGTAGCTTGGAAAGGGTTGTGATAAGGAGTCACCGTCGTCCCCTAGGTTTGATACTAAAACAGGGAGAGAGCGATAAATAGATGTAGACTAATGTAAGAGACTTGCCACTAGGGTTTTTATTGATCAGAATAGCCAGGAACAGATAAGTTACCACTAGATCTAGCTAGCTCTAAGGTAGGACAAGAACTTCAATTTCAGGTTTTTTTAGGGGGTGTAAGAACTGCAGATGGGTAGTGTAGACAAGTGGAATACGTAGAGGGTAATGAGTAGTACCTGATTTGGACACGGTCCGGACTAGGCTGCACCTCTAGAGCTGCGCATGCGTCCAGTGCCCCACGCACGCGTCCTAGACAAATCAGGAGGAAGATCCTCGATCTCAGGCTGATGACTCATGAGGAGATCTATGTCTGGAGCGAAGAGCAGAATCAGATCTGCTACAGGGTACTCTTTTAAAGCTCTTTCTTGCTCCTGGGCTAGAGTGTAGACCTGGAACTGTGCACGCATCCAGTGCCTTGCGCACGCGTCCCGGATGGATTAGGAGGAGAAACAGCGAACAGGGGCGGGTAGTCCCCGTGGGGACCCCTGTCTGGAACAAGCGGTGCGATCAGATCTGTAACGGAAAACCGGACCTGCAGAGCCACAAAGACAGACCAAGTGAAAGTCGACAGGTCCACGAAGATGCGACAGAGCAAGATACAACTAGATACGACAAAATAATATAAAATATTCAAATAGTAGTGTAGGATTCTGCTTTTGGTACGCCAGTGTTGAAACCCTCAGATTACCAGTGACAATGTCCCCGAAATCGAACGAATGAGAAATCAATGAACAATAGTCGACAAGTAATCAAGAAGGCAACACTTCAATTAATTGGTCTCAACACAATTTTGGTATGTAAGAAGACCTTAACTTGTCGAAGATCTTGTCGAATAGCTGCAGAAGACTTTGAGAGCTGTGAACTTGCAAAGCGCTAGAGTATCAGAGGGCATGGGATCATAAAGACATGCGTTATATACCCATTTCTTTATCTATCATTATTATTAATACGTTATAAAAGTGGTATGGTTCGCATGCCGGCCCTACCTCGCATCCGGGTAAATAGCCTACGATAGTACTAAGATATCGAGGCGGGTGATATAGGTGGGTGGGAAATACTAATCTATGCATGCCTAGGGTGAATCGGAGCAATCAACTACGACTTCAGCTGGTCCGAGGCATAATCAATTTTGATCAACCGCGATAACCATTCGATTTACCGTATAAAACCTACCTATCATTAGCGTTATTGGCCGGTTCCATCACAACCATATTTCTTTGTTCGCCTCAACCCGAGCATTGCAAGTTGTGCCAACCGTACCAGGACGAGGGATATTTAGGTCAACCGCTTCCTTTGATGGGTGAGAGCAACGGCGATAACTAGACTCAACGATATCGGTATCTGCCGCAGAGAATAGCTCCTTGGCATGCGAACGGGTGAAACAGCGGGGTATAACTGAGATCCATCAATCGCATATCCATCGTTTTGTGGTACTACTTGCTGCGTGGGGAGTCCAGTGAACCATAGCTAGAACATGCGGATAAGCCTAGATAGCCCTTCCTATACACAGCGGGCATTACCTCTATCGATGGCACGGGGAGTAAACACATGCATGGGAACCCTTCTAAAGCAGGGGAGGTCTCGTCCATTGAATCTATAGAGCATTGGATAGTGAGATCCGCAACCTCAATTCGATAATTCGTGTACTGCTTTCCTGCAGCAACTGTATCCGCATCAAACGCTCTCCTTGGCAGCCTTTTGTGTATTTAAGGGGCGTTGTATCGGGTCAAGGATATGAATCCCAAGATGTTTGAGTGATAGGCATGCACATGGAAACCTAGGACCTTAAGACTTGGCGTATGCATCAGCCCTTGCAGCAACCTGAACCTTAGTTCGATATGGACAGGGGTACGTAAGATGCCCGCCCAGCAATTGATGGAATAGAAAATGAAAGAAAAGCATAGGCATATTGGTCAACAGGAGTTATAGCTGGAACCACTTCTAAGGCTGAACCGGTCAATCCATACCTGTAACGGGGGTTTTTCTCTGGGCAAACAGAGGTAAGGGCTGGTTCTTCCGGGCTTACTACTCCCATAGTTGTATCGTCGTCGACCCCCGCGTATAAATAAATATGCTTACCTCGCATCTTGATAAACGGCCGATATAAGTAAGCATTCTCGTATCGAATATGACCAGCCGTACCACTAGGGAATTCCACTCTTATTGCTGAATGCATATACTTTGACTATTATTTATAAAGATAGCTTATCGGAAGTAAGTCAAGGCAGAAAAATGAGTATAGATTTTGCGCGTAAGATAGAAGTATTTGAGTCATAACGTTTTTTTTGAGAGATTTCACCTTAGACCACGAACTTCAGACCTTTCATTCTATATTTTGCCACAAAAAGACCATTCACCGAAGGCAGGCATTGATTGTTTGTCCGAAGCCCGGAACACAAGAAGCTATATATGATTAGTTTTATGCATCCATTAAGAATTTGGCTGGTATTAAACTATAAGTCTACAGGTATGTAAGAGACCTACCTCACTCAACCTTGTGGGCACTACTTTAATTCGATGTTGTAAAAAGGGAGGGGGCATCCATCCAGTTCTAGGCTTAGGCGGTTGAGGTTAAACTCTATTCAAAGTCCATCCATTACTAAAAGCAATCTTGATGAATATGCAATTTGGGGTTGTCCCGGTCGATCAAAAACCTCATCAAACGCGCTTTGTCTAAATCAAAGATGGGTGCCCGGTTGGGGGGTCCAAGTGTCATATTTATCCATCTGGGTTAAAAACCTCAATTTTTTATATAGGTAACTTGATTCATTTTCTAATTACTGTACCGCTACGCGCCTGAGCGCCTTCATCCAAAATTGTAACTTCTAAAGGCTCCCAACCGGGCATTTTATAAAGAACAATTGTGTTGAGACGGGTTCGGAAGCATATTCATCCATCTGGGTCGATAACTCAAATTTGATTGAGCCAAATAGCCTCGTCCCAGCAAGTTCTGAATGCTCAGGAATTCCATCATTGTTAGAAATAAAATCCTAGCAATAAGGAGGTTATAAAGACTAGTCCCTGTTGGATATTAAACTGAAGGCTCGGTGGGTTGCCCAAGAATAATATGAGGTATGTAATTCTTGAATCCCATTTTATGAATATGCAATTTCCTAGGGTTGTTCCGGTTGATATAAAAAACCTTCCCAGACACGCATTTAATAGATCAAAGATTGGGTTTTCCGGTTTCCGAGGTATATTGATCCATTTGTGTCCCGAATTCTACTTTTTATTTATCCAAATAGCCTTATTTAATGAATAAAGGGTTTGTTATAAAGAGCCCTAAACTAGCACCCATATAAATAATATCTAAAAGGGATTTATCTAAAGACTACTAAAAAGGCATTTTAGAGGTTGATCCATCAAAAGAAGAAAGGATAAGGATCTGGCTAAATTGGACCTCGTCTAAAAGGATGGGTATGTATGGTTTTTCCTCTCCAAATATGAGGGTACGGATATGTCTTTCCGAACATGGATGGCTAGGATCAAATTGAAAGGATACGGGGCTGGTAGTCGATGCAATGAAAGGTCCACTGTTGATCAATTCGGATTCGCTGAGATCACTTTAATCCCCCGACCTGGTTACATCAAATGAAAGGTCGCTGTCGATCAATTAGCTGAGAGGGTTTCCCTTTTGCAGAGATCGTGAACTGCCTAATTATCTCTCAACAGCCAAAGCATAAGAGATCGTGCAGCACTTAACTTAAGAGACACGGCACAACAAACAGCCTTCTTCTCTCTCTACTGCCAGCCATTCACCAGATATCGTACGGTACTGAAGCTGAGGTCGTAAAGCAACTAATATCAGAGTTCTTGAACCATGAGGTAGGTGTACCGCGGAGCCAACAACCGATGCCTTCCACTCGATGCCTTCCTCTAAATACTGAGATCGAGTGTTCACTGCCTGATTCTCTCTATATGGCCCACACTGAAGCGGATGGCGTAAAGAACTGATGCTGAGGTCGATCGTGAACTGCCCGATGATTCTATCTCTACAGCCACACAAGGAAGCGGCAGAAATCGACGATAGCGGACGGGAGGGCAGAGATCGATCGTCAAGCAAGCACCGAGATCCTGGAAATGCCCTCTCTCCCCAACACTTCAGAGAAATGGCTGGAAAGTTGATGAGCCGATGAGTGTGTTGACCTTTAGCTCCATCTCATTCCGTCATCCCGAAACATAAGTGCTCCCAAGTCCCAATGCCCCCATGAGTAATGGCTGGGATGGTCGATTCGCCAGGCTAGCCGAGGACAGTCTCGTTCCCTTGCCACCCATGCTTTCCCGATTGCGGGATGGTCCATGAGCCGAGAGGGATGGTTTACTCAGATATCGTTTAACTGCCGGATGACTTGGATTATGGTTCATCAGAGAGCCTCGTTGGGATGGATGGACAGGCTTCGGACTGCTAGTAGGGAGGGATATGTACAGACAGTCAGAATATGCTTTGTTTATAACTTGCCTTTAGGAATATTAGGAGGGACATCTATATGAATGCACTCAGGAGGGACTGCTATGATCCCTTACCTTAGAAGCACCAGATGGATGGATGCATGGATGGGGCAGGGCTAAGCGACGATACCTCAAACCAAGAGAGAGTTACTACAGCTTTTTATATACGATTCACCTGTTGAGCATCATACGTCATACGCAGAAAGCCATACAGCAGGTCAGGGAGAGCGGGTAGATCGAGAGACTTTCAGTGAGAAGGGACTAGAGAGGAGAGAGCCATTCAGAGAAGGCAGGTAGGGCCTTTAACCTTAGGCCTAGAGCTAACAGCCCACCAAGGATGAAGGCATTGTAACAGGTACTTTTATGGTAACCCGTTCACCCCATGAATCAGCGCAGCAGCGATCGAACCAGCGTATAGTTCATTAAACAGGAACAAAAAAGACCTCTGTCACTAGAAAGGAAGGAGGACATGGAGGGATGGATCCCCCGACCCTTTCCTATTAAGTGTGGGAGCTCGAACAGACATTACCCTTACCCCCGTTACCTGATGCTTCCTACCGCACCTATGGGGCGGGAGAGACACGAACCACCCCATTAGCCTTCCTATAATGATTCATCCTATTTACACTTTCGATGCCGGAGAGGAAAGAAAGATATACTGCCTTCTTTTATTACGGGATTATGCCTTAGACCAGATTCCGCAGACAGCACTCTCTTACCGGATCGGATGGAGACAGCCTTAACCTTCTTATATTACCTGATTCCACAGCCTTCTTAGTCTTATTGGTCCAGCGAGTCGACCACCTCACCCTTTTAATATGCCGGAGAAAGACAGACAGATTTAATATGGTCGTTGGATCCGTTTTCACTGAGAGAAATAAATGTGCTCCCGCTCACCCCGATAGTTCTTTTCCTTCCCCTCATCCTTGAAACCCGCCCTTATTCTTTATTAAACCAGCTGAGATTGAACGGGGAAAGCTTGCTTATTAATTAACTCTCCTCTCCCAGCCGGTTGTTTTGTTTCTTACATCGAACCCCCTTCCCTATTATTAAAGGTTTTGAACTGCCCTCTCTATCATTAATGTGCATTTCAC